>JAEEGL014179024.1_pt1 | contig 32624 bp, 30 predicted proteins | sample 9134231 | NCBI WGS metagenome assembly JAEEGL01 (sample SAMN16246548, study PRJNA631951) | gut metagenome | biome: gut microbiome; feature: rumen; material: fiber-attached | host: Bos | place: Iran: Karaj | collected 2018-10
CGAGTCTTTAGACTCAGTGCCGGCAACAGGCCCTTATAGGGCCAGAACAAACCACCGGCTAAGCCGGTGGTTCTGATTGTAGTTCACATATAAAATGCGACAATAGATTAAAATAAAAATTCAAAAAAACTTAATTTTTTTGAAATTTTATGTTATTATAGATGACGCACGAAAAGTTTTAGGGGACTGATCTTAAGGTAAGGAGAGGGGCTTATCGTAAGGAGAGATCATGCTCTCAAGAGAGGAAAGAGGAAAAGAATATGAGAAAAGTTTTAAAAACACTCGCCGGCGTTGTTCTTGCATGTGCTATCACATTCACAGCAATGCCTCAGACAGCACTCGCTGCAGGAATCACCACAGTAAATGTAGGTCAGACTAAGAAGGTACAGTCTAAGTTTTATAAGGGTGCCAAGGCACATAAGGCTAAGGTTGTATTCAATGACAAGCAGTTTGTTGGCACTTCTAGTGGTTACAACGTATATTATGTTGATTTCACATTACAGAACACAAAGTTTTCTACAAATGAAGCTATAGGAATCCATAAGGAATGCAGAAAGAAAGGCTTAAGCTCATTCCAGAGTTATGAAATGGTTCTTACAGACAGCCAGGGTAATGACATAAGAGGTACTAAGGCAGCTATTGCATCTAATCTTTCAAGCATTCAGGAGTCAGGTAGTGAGTATAAGAAGAAGGCTACTTACAGAAACGGTTATATCAGATGGCATGTAAGCGTTCACTATGCTAAGAGCGTTAACTATAAGCTTTATGTTGTATGCCCTGTTACTGCAGATGATGTTTGTGTTGGTATCGCAGGTCTTAAAAAGGGACAGCCTTCAAGCAGCAGCGTCACCAATTATACATACGGCAGATGCTCATTTAATGAGGCTGGCTTTGGCGGAAGCAAGAAGAACATTGCAGCTATCAGACTTCAGTAATATGTGGAGGATTTGAGAATTATGAACAGAGAAAAGAATACAGTTATTTCCAGAATTCTTAAGAACGTTGTTTGCCTGGTTCTTGCATTTGCTTTTGCTGTAACAGTTGTTAATCCCTTACATGTTGAGGCAAAAACAAAGAAGATTGCATTACCGACACAGGAATGGTCATCAGATAAGGCTGTAGCCGATGCAAATTGTGTAGTTATCGATAAGCCCGGAACCTATAATGTGAAGATGAAGGTTACCGGTAAGGGTTGGTATCAGGGTTATATAAAGTTTGTAGCTCCCACAACAAAGGAGTATAAGATTACAGTAAGTAACCTTAGAGCTAATGATAAGAAGTTTGCAAATGGTATAACATCTACATTGGTGCAGAATAATACTTCATATCTTGGCTACACAAGAATTGAAAATAAGGGTACTGATAAGGATGGATTAAGAATTGCATCCAGAAAGATATATAAGACACCTACATCAAGAACCGGTAAAATCGGACTTGAAGCAGGCCAGGAGTTATATCTTTACAATTCTTACTTAGGAAGCAGCAAGAGTAAGAAAATGCAGTTTAAGCTTGTTATTAAGTAATCAATTTGGGATTGGTATAGAAATATACTGATCCCTTTTTATTTGAGTATACTTTTTGCTATAATTTAAAGCAGGAAATAAAGAAGAAAATACGGGGGGTATACATGAAAAAAGTTTTTAGATCTCTTTCGGCGATTATTCTTGCATCCATAATAATATTTGCAAATACTCCGGGTACTGTGAGGGCTGCCGGCTATTCTGCAGATATGCTGAATACTTCTGCCAAAGAGAACGGCGCATATACGATAAAGACATATTTTCCCGGTATCGGTTTTCAAAAGATGAAAGTGAGATTTGATACTGTGGAGAAAAAAGACGGAGAATATGTATATGAAGGTAAAAAGTATAAATCAAAGCAGGCCAAGGTATCAATTCATTGCTATTATCCGAAATCAACGTTAAATAAGATCAAAAAGAATATAGTAAAGATTGTTAAGGCAAGTAAGTACAAAAACAGTGCCATGAATCGTGCTTCCTTTATACTTGATGCAGAGACAGGACAATTAGGCGGTGTATATACCTGTAAGAGAATGGTTACAAGAAAACAGTTAAAGAAACTGGTACAAAGGAAAGGTAATGTAGAGGCTGAATATACCCTTAACAAGAATTGGGATGTGACATACGAACTTGAGTATCCTAAGAAAAGTGAAGGGAAAATTCTTATAGGTGTTACAGGCACCAGAAAGGAAATCGGAACGAATAATAGCAATATTGCAAAGTTTTCGAGCGGCCAGGTGCCATTTACAAGTACACCTTATTACAAGAAAAATATGAAGTCCCTTTCAATCTGGACAAAACTTTAAATCGGATAATTATATTCTTGACAATAAATTAAAAATAAGGATAATTATTACTTAAAGGCTATGAACGGAATAAGTAGTTTAATGATTCAGCCACAGAGAGCTGCCGGTTGGTGAGAGGCGCGGATATGACCATTAGATGAATACCTCCGGGAGCTGCACGGAAGAATGATATATCTAGTAAGCTGTGACGAGAACCGAGCGTTAGTCGGAAGAGTATGCGGAATATTTTCCTAGTACTTACTGAGGCATGAAGCGTGAGCTTTATGTAAATGAAGGTGGTAACACGGATTTAACCCCGTCCTTCGTAATCAAATATTGATTGCGGGGGATGGGGTTTACTAAATTAATTCATCTCTCGCGGAAAAGGAAGGTACAATATGCAGATTTATGAAGAACTTCAAAGAAGAGGACTTATCGCTCAGGTAACTGATGAAGAGCAGATAAGAGAACTGGTAAATGCAGGAAAGGCTACATTTTACATCGGCTTTGACTGTACGGCAGACAGTCTTACAGCAGGTCACTTTATGGCGCTTACACTAATGAAGAGACTTCAGCAGGCCGGAAATAAGCCTATCGCTCTTATCGGCGGTGGTACAACCATGATCGGTGATCCTTCGGGAAGAACCGATATGAGAAAGATGCTCACAAGAGAAGACATCGACCACAATGCAGAGTGCTTCAAGAAGCAGATGGAGAAATTTATTGATTTTGGTGAGGGTAAAGCTATGATGCTTAACAACGCAGACTGGCTTATGAACCTTAACTACATTGAGCTTCTTAGAGAGGTTGGCGCATGCTTTTCAGTTAATAACATGCTTCGTGCAGAGTGCTATAAGCAGCGTATGGAGAAGGGGCTTTCTTTCCTTGAGTTTAACTACATGATCATGCAGTCCTATGACTTCTATTACATGTTCCAGAAGTACAACTGTAATCTTGAGTTTGGCGGAGATGATCAGTGGAGTAATATGCTTGGTGGTACTGAGCTTATCAGAAGAAAGCTTGGCAAGGATGCTCACGCAATGACTATCACCCTTCTTACAGATTCTCAGGGCAAGAAGATGGGTAAGACGGCCGGCAACGCTGTATGGCTTGATCCTAAGAAGACATCACCCTACGATTTCTACCAGTACTGGAGAAATGTGGATGATGCAGATGTTGATAAGTGTCTCAAGATGCTTACTTTCCTTCCTATCGAGGAAATCGAGGAGATGGAGAAGTGGGAGGATTCCAGAATCAACGAGAAAAAGGAAATTCTTGCATTCCAGCTTACAGAGCTTGTACATGGCGAGGAAGAAGCTAAGAAGGCTCAGGACGGAGCAAGAGCTCTCTTTGCAGGTGGTGGAGATCTTTCCAATGTTCCTGCTGTTTCTCTTAAGGAAGAGGACTTTAGAGACGGTGTTGTTGATATTCTTCAGGTTCTTGTTTCATCAGGACTTTGCCCTACAAGAAATGAGGCAAGAAGAGCTGTTCAGCAGGGCGGCGTAACCTTTGCAGATGAGAAAGTAACAGACTTCAAGACCACCTATACCAAGGATACCTTTGCAGGTGACGGAGTTATGGTTAAGAGAGGCAAAAAGGCCTTTAAGAAAGTAGTATTTTAATGGTTTTATTTTTTGACATTGACGGAACACTTTGGAACTACAAGAACGAGATAAACGAAAAGACAATAGAGGCAATTCGCACTGCCAGGGCACTTGGGCATAAATGCTTTATAAACACCGGCAGGGCGAGAGCCTTTGTCACTAATGAAAAGCTTCTTGGAATCGGATTTGATGGTATTGTATCTGCATGCGGCACAATGGTCGAGTATAACGGTGAGGTAGTATATAATCGCCTTATACCTTCAGATGAGGCCATAAGATCAATTGAGACCGTAAGAAAATACGGCTTCAAGCCAATCCTTGAAGGACCTAATCATTTATATCTCGAGCTTGATGATTTTCGTAGTGATATGTACGGAGAGAAGGTAATAAGAGAGATGGGAGATAAGCTCCGCGGCATTGATGAGTGCTGGGGTAACTGGGAGCTTCAAAAGATTTCCTGTGAAACTTCAGTACCTGCCTCTCAGAGAGATGCTTGCTTTGATGAACTCTCTGATCTGTACAATTACATTATTCATTCGGATAAAGTGGTTGAAATGGTTCCTAAGGGCTTTGACAAAGGTGTTGGAATCGAAAAGGTATGTGAACTTCTCGGCGAGGACATTGCCAATACCTTTGCTTTTGGAGACAGTATAAATGATAAGGAAATGCTGCTTGCAGCAGGCGTGGGTGTAGGAATGGGAGATACATACCATGATCTTACAGAGTACGCTGATTATATTACCGCATCGCTCGATGATGATGGCATTTGGAAGGCTATGAAGCATTTCGAACTGATATAAATTTTACATTTGACGCCTATCTTTAAATTTGATATTTTATTATAGGTAAAAGGGAGTAGTTATCGTGCATTTGCATGTAGCATTCATCCGTCAATACGGGAAGATGATTCCCCGGGTATGTTGTAATTAACGAGACTTTTACTGCATTATCTGCAGTAGAAGCCTCTTTTTTATTTGTAACTTCTTCTTTATTGCAGATTAACGTATTTTCATAAAATATCTTAATAACGAAAGGATAAGAAAAATGAAAACTCTTGCAATTATCTTATTTGTGGCCATGTATGTCGGGCTTATTCTTTTTCCCAAGAGACGTGCGTACATTGCGCTTGGCGTTGCAGCCATCTATATCGTTACGGGAATACTTCCGTATACAAAGGTATTTTCGGCAGTCGACTGGAATGTTCTGCTTATGATATTCGGAACACTGCTTCTTGTTGATTATTTTATTGAATCGAAGATGCCTAATCTTATAGCGGATCATCTTCTTGATTTGGCGCCGAATGTTATGTGGGTTACAATCTACATGTCATTGTTCTCAGGACTGATTTCGGCTTTTATCGACAATGTAGCAACACTTCTCATGGTAGCTCCCGTTGGCCTTGCCATTTGTAAAAAGCTGAAAATAAATCCTGTGCCCATGATCATTTCAATAGCTGTATCTTCAAATCTGCAGGGTGCTGCCACACTTGTCGGTGATACAACTTCAATCATGCTTGGTGCTTATGCAAAGATGGACTTTAATGATTTCTTCTGGATGAACGGAAGACTTGGAATTTTCTTTGCGGTTGAGCTTGGAGCACTTCTGACTGTTCCGATCATGATGGTTCTTTTCAGAAAAGATAAGGAACCCGTATCTGCAGAAGAGAAGACAGTAGTAAAGGATTATGTACCTACTATTATGATGGTCGCACACGTTGTACTTCTTATGGGTGCATCATTTATTCCTGATAAGCCGGAAATTACAAACGGTGTTATCTGCCTTGTCTGCTCACTTATAGGAATCGTCTGGGAGTATTTTAAGGATCATGATGCAGAGCGCATAAAGAAGGTTGTTAAGAACCTGGACTATGATACTGTATTACTTCTTACCGGATTGTTTATGGTAATCGGTGGTGTGACAGAGGTTGGACTTGTAGATGATCTTGCAGGTCTCATTGTAAAAGCCGGTGGCAACAATATCTTCCTGCTGTTTACAATTGTGGTTTGGGGATCAGTGCTTATATCAGCATTTATTGATAATATCCCTTATGTTGCAACAATGCTTCCTGTACTTCAGGGAGTTACGGCATCACTTGGCATAGCTCCATATCTTCTTTACTTTGGACTTCTTTGCGGAGCAACCCTTGGTGGGAATATTACTCCCGTCGGAGCAAGCTGCAATATTGCAGGTGTGGGTATGCTGAGAAAGGAAGGCTATGAGGTCAGCTTCAGAGACTTTGCAAGAATAGGTATTCCTTTCACACTTGCAGCTGTAATAGGTGCGTATGTATTCCTGTGGATACTCTGGAGATAATTATCAATAGAGTCCGGCTTTTCTGAAAAAGTCGGACTCTATGTTAAAAATCTGCTACACAAGGTCGCTGCATACCATATTTTTTCCGCTCTTTTTGGCATCGTAAAGAAGAGCGTCGACACGGTCAAGTGTGCTGGGAACGCTTTCTTCCGGCAGATGCTTTGTAATACCTACACTTATGGTAAAAGCTATTTGCGCTTCAGAGGTCTGCTTTATTTGCTTTCGGATAGCCTCTGCGAGATCATATATCTGTAAATCGGTGTATCCCGTGAGAAGAATCATGAATTCTTCTCCGCCCCAGCGTCCCGCTTCAACATTGGAAAGGGAGCATACATTATGTAAGAGATAATCCGATACCAGTTTAAGAGCTTTATCGCCCTCGATGTGTCCATACTGATCATTTATTTGTTTGAAGTTATCTATATCAAACATGATCAGATGCCAGTCGGGGGTGTTTTTTGAATTTTCATAGGACTCGTATATGAGACGCTCTATAGCTCCACGGTTAAGAAGACCGGTAAGAGCATCGTGAGAAGCTTTATAGAGCATTTCTCCAAGCTGACTGTTCTTATCCATCAGTTCATCCGTGATTGTATTTATGAAAATAGCAAGCCTTGCAGTGATGGGCATACTTGTGTCCTGGTTCATATTTTCCAAATCCAAATCGATGACCTTTTTCGCAGCACCTTCTCTCATGGCTACAGCAACGATGGAGAGATTGTTAAGAACAGTAGTTGATCTGTATCGCATGATTTCCCCTAGTGCACTAAAACCTGTAGTCTTCATATATTTTGAGACTTCTGCGATTTCTATATTTTCTTTTCCGCCCCAAAAGAGCTTTCGCCCCATACAATTGATAATGAGTACTACCTCCGGTGAAAAATCCCTGACAAGAAGACCTGATTGCTTTGTATGTTCAATAATTCTTCGAGGGTCACCATAGGTAAGTCTGACATAACTTCCCTGCGGTACATTGGTGGACATTACAATAGAGCCGTCGGGATTTACGGATTTTGCGTGACGAATGTACTTTGTGTTTTCATCCACTTGTACTTCAAAGGGAAATTCGAGTGCATCATAGAAAAAGTTTTCGTTCTTTTTTATCTGAAGATAGTGATTGTACACATCATATGCCGGCTTACCGTCGATTTCATATACAAGCGCGCCTTCTGATTTTGTTACCTTCATCGGATAGCCGATTGCCTTCCAGCCAAACATGCGATTGGTCTGTATGTGCAATTCGGGTCCGACATAGAAGACAAAAACAGAACCATTGGAGCTGCATTCATGGTCGTTTACGAATACAATCTGTGCATTAGTGGTGTCACCAACCGCAACTCCGCCAAAAATATCAACATCCTTGGGAAGTCTGTCGAAAACCATTCCTACAGCCTCAAGGCGTTGATAATTGCAGGCTGTAAGTATTTCAATACCCTTGAGATGAGGTATGCCCATAGCGTATTCAAGCACTTCTTCGGCATCAAATTCTTCCGAGTTGGAATAAGTTGAAAAGACTTCTACCTGGGTTTCCGGATCTTCAAAAATCATCAGAGTAACAACGATATCATCATCGCGCATCTGACCGTCTAATATTTCACCCGTAGCACTGCAGCCGATAATGGGAATTCCGGCGGCTTCACACAATAGAATATTCCGGATTTCATCGACCTTTTTGCATTTGTTATCCAGCTGGTAAGGAACATAAACATGAAAAATGGCAGCATTATCCCTGTCCGGAATTTCTGCTGCCCATTGTTTTATGGTTACGGTAAACGTATCTGTAAAAGCGGTCTGCTTGAATTTCATGCTTGTGTCTCCTTACATAAGTAAGTAATTACGCATATATCAAGTTTATTTTACTATATAAGCGTTTGTTATATTGCGTTTTTATAAAAATTTCATATTGGGTTATATGTTTGGTAATATCTTATTTTGATAATCACCTTTTATATGCTATAATATCCAAGACTTTATGGAAAAATTTATGAAAAACATTGAAAAATTCGAGGAGTTCAAATGAAAAAACTAGTATCTATCTTATGTGTAACGACTCTTATGATGGTAACCTTAGGCGGCTGCGCAGGTAAAGAGACGCCGGCACAGACAAGCAATGAAACTGTAAGTGAAGAAGCAGTACAGGAATCATCGGAAGCTGTGACAGATGAGTCTGCAGATGATGAAGAAGTAAAAGAGGAAGCAACATCAACTGAGGAAGCACAGGATGAAACAGTATCTTCTGAGGAAGCTTCAGAGGAATCTGACAACACAGAAGAACAAGCTCAGGATGCTGAAGTTATTGAAGAAGGAACAGAAGAGTCGGCTGATTCTGTGACAGTAAGGGTTGGTTCTCTTAAAGGACCTACAACAATGGGGCTGGTAAATCTCATGAAGGATTCAGAGAATGGTGAATCCGAGGGCAGTTATGAATTTGATATGAAGACACAGCCTGATGAGATTATGGCCGGTTTGGTTGCAGGAAATATCGATATTGCTCTTGTTCCTGCTAATATGGCATCGGTTCTTTATAATAAAACTGAGGGCGGTGTAAGCCTGGTTGATATTAACACACTTGGTGTTCTTTACTGCGTGACCGGTGACGAGACAGTAAAGAGCGTTAAGGATCTTGCAGGTAAGACAGTTATTTCAACAGGTCAGGGGGCTTCACCTGAATATGTTTTAAGATACCTTCTTGATAAGAATGGCGTAACTGACTGCAACATTGAGTTTAAATCCGAGGCAACCGAAATAGCAGCACTCCTTCAGGAGGATTCTACAAAAATCGCAGTTCTTCCCCAGCCCTTCGTTACTGTAGCAACTGCTAAGAACGATGCGCTCTCAGTAGCATTTTCTCTTACTGATGAGTGGGACGCTGTATCAGACGGGTCAAAGCTCCTTACAGGTGTGACTGTTGTAAGAAATGATTTTCTTGAGAGCAATCCTGATGCAGTAAATACCTTTATTTCCGAGCATGAGAAGAGTACAGAGAAGGCTTCATCAGATATTGAAGGTACAGCAGCTCTTGTTGCCGAATACGGCATTATTGAAAAGCCTGAGATTGCAAAGAAAGCTCTGCCCGAATGTAATATCGTCTGCATTACAGGAGATGACGCAAAGGCAGCACTTGAAGGTTACCTTCAGGTTCTCTTTGATCAGGATCCCAAGTCCGTTGGCGGTAACCTTCCCGGTGACGACTTCTATAGTTTCAACTAAAATATAAAGCCTTCCAATGGAGTAAATTGAAAGGCAAAACAATATAGCCTTCCCCTTGGGAGACGTTGGTACAGCGCGGACCGAAGCAGAGCGAAGACGGTGCCCGAAGGGTGGATGAGGGGAACCTTTGAAAAGATTTAAAAAACTCGGAATCGCACTTTGCTGGCTTTTTCTCTGGCAAATTGCATCCATACTTATTCACAATAAAATATTACTGGCAGGTCCGATAGAATCGGCAACAGCACTCATCAACATGGCAAAAACACCTGATTTTGCCGCTTCTGTTGTAACATCAGTGCTGCATATCGTAGCAGGAATTATACTGGGCGGCATAATCGGAATATTACTGGGAGCATTATCAATAAAATTTAAGCTCCTTGGCGATTTTGTATCACCCATTGTTACGGTACTTAAATCAGTTCCTGTTGCAAGTTTCGTGGTACTTATACTAATATGGATAGGAAGTGATAATCTTTCTACTGTAATAGTAACTCTTGTAGTCTTTCCTATTATTTATCTTGCTACCACAGGCGGATTCTCAGCTGCGGATTCAAAGCTTCTTGAGATGGCACATGTATACAGAATGCCCATGGGAGCAAAGATAAGGTTTATATATATACCTGCACTTATACCATCATACCTTGGTGCTTTTTCAGTAGCCGTAGGCATGGGCTTTAAAAGCGGAGCAGCAGCGGAAGTAATTGGACAACCCCTTCTCACTATGGGAAACGGGCTATACAGATCCAAGATAAACCTGGATACTGCTGAGGTATTTGCCTGGACATTTACAATAGTTCTGGCTTCATGGGTTACAGAAAAGCTTTTCTTCCTTCTTATTTATATTTTGAAAAGGATTTTTATTCCTGCTTCCAAGTCAGGTGAATCCGGGAAGGAGAAGCAATGACTATAGATCTGGAGAATATATGCAAATCCTATGGTGATTTAAAGGTATTGCAGGATTTTAATCTTGAGATAGAAGAGGATCATTCATATGTGCTCACAGGGCCTTCGGGCTGTGGGAAGACAACATTGGTGAGGATTCTTCTAAGCCTTGAAGAACCCGATAGTGGCAAAGTGCATTTTATGGGTGATTATAAATATCCATACCTTAATGCGGGAGTAGTTTTTCAGGAAAACAGATTATGCGAAGCTTTTACACCGGTGCAGAATGTGGTGATGGTAAACCGTAAGAATTCTGCTAAGGTTGCCAGAGAGGAGCTATTAAGACTTCTTCCGGCTGACTGCCTTGATAAGCCGGTATCGCAGCTTTCGGGAGGCATGAAAAGACGAGTGGCAATCGTTAGGGCATGCTGTATTCCTTCTGATATGCTTATACTTGATGAGCCTTTTACAGGACTCGATAGTGAAAACAGGAATAAGGTAATTAAATATATCAGAGAAAAACAGGGCAGAAATCCATTACTTATTACGGCCCATGATACTGATGGATTGGAATTCTGCAGAAAAATTGAGCTTTAAAGGCTCTTTGAATTGTATATTTAGGCATTATGCTTTTATATAAGTAGTTATTAACAGTATTTTAGAATTGGGAGATTTCTATGGTAACAAACGACGAGGGACTGGTAAGATTTAAACACAAGATTATGGAAGAGGTTTGCCGCCTTGCCTGGAAGGGTGAACTTGACGAGGATCATAAGGACAAGCTCACATATGAGGTTGCTCCGGGTCCGAAGCCTGAGTACAGATGCTGCGTTTACAAGGAGCGCGAGATCGTACGTCAGAGAATTCGTCTTGCATGCGGACAGAGTACAACCTATAACAAGGATTCCAAGAATGTAGTTCAGGTAATCGATCCTGCTTGTGATGAATGTCCTATTTCAGCTTTTTCGGTAACTGATAATTGCCGTTTTTGTATAGGTAAGGCATGTCTAAACTCATGCAAATTTGATGCGATTCATCCCGGTGATATGAAGATGCATATCGATCCTGCAAAGTGTAAGGAATGCGGAATGTGTGCAAAGGCTTGCCCTTACGGTGCAATCGTTCATCTTGAGCGTCCCTGCCACAAGGCATGTCCTGTTGGAGCTATCACTTATGATGAGTATGGATATTGTAAGATAGATGAGGATAAGTGCATTTCATGCGGACACTGCATTCACAATTGTCCTTTTGGTGCTATCGGTTCTAAGACATACCTTGTTCAAATCATCGAGGCTATCAAAGAGGGCAAGGAAGTTATTGCTATGTGCGCTCCTGCTACAGAAGGCCAGTTTGGTGAGACCATAACAATGGCTGCTATTAAAAAAGCACTCATGAAGATTGGCTTCTCAGATATGGTTGAGGTTGGCCTTGGTGGAGATATGACTGCTGCCTATGAGTCCAAGGAATGGTCTGAGGCATATGCTGAAGGCAAGAAGATGACTACATCATGCTGCCCTGCATTTATCAATATGCTTAAGAAGCACTTCCCTGAGCAGTTTGAAAACAACATGTCTTCAACTGTATCACCTATGTGTGCTATTTCAAGATACTTAAAGGCTACACGTCCGGGATGCGTTACCGTATTTGTAGGACCTTGCATAGCTAAGAAATCAGAAGCTCAGGATCCTGAGGTTCCGGATAATGCAGATTATGTTGTAACCTACGGCGAAATCAGAGCACTTATGAGATCCAAGGATGTTGAGTTCGAGCCTGTTGAGGATGAGTATCAGGAGTCTTCAATCTGGGGTAAGCGCTTTGCTACAAGCGGTGGTGTTGCAAATGCAGTTATCGAATGTATGCAGGAGAGAGGCGAGGATATCGGAGACCTCAAGCTTCACCGTGCAGCAGGTGGAATAGAGTGTAAGAAAGCACTGACACTCCTTAAGATGGGCAAATTCCCTGATGACTTTATTGAGGGTATGGTATGTCCCGGTGGTTGTGTTGGCGGTCCTTCCAAGCATAAGACCGAGACAGAAATCACCAAGGCAAGAGCAAGCCTTCTTGCTAAAGCAGATGGAAGAAAGGTTCTTGAAAACCTCAAGAATTATCCTATGGATAAGTTCTCTATGCACAGAGATGGAAAGAAAATAGATCTTCCGGACTGATAAAAATATTTTGTCTGTACTGATAAAAATTATCATAGCGGCCGACGGGTTCATAATTAATGAATCTGTCGGCTGTTTTTTATATATTTTATCCTCGAGTTTATAAAACTTTGATAATATTTTATCTATTCTTGAGTGATTTTATACTTTGGGTATATAATTTTTAGGCATAATTAATGCAGACATTAAAATATGTCAATTTGATCAAAGTTGCAATAACCGTTTCTGGTTAATCTATTCATAATTTAGGAGGAATTAAAATGTACGGTTTTGGAGAAATGATTTCCAAGCTCAAAGCAAGTCCGAAGACTATTGTATTTACAGAGGGAGAGGATCCCAGAATTCTTGAGGCTTCATCAAGACTTCTCGCAGGCAATTTTTTAAAGCCTATACTTCTTGGTAACCCTGATGTTATTAACAAGGTTGCAGAGGATGAAGGATATAACATCAGAGGGGCTATTATCATAGACCCTACAAACTATGAAGATTTTGATGCTATGGTTGATGAATTCGTAGAGCTTCGTAAGAGTAAGGGTATGACTCCCGAGAAGGCAAGAGAGACTCTTTCACATTCAAACTATTTTGGAACAATGCTTGTTAAGATGAAGAAAGCAGACTGCCTCCTTGGTGGTGCTACATATTCTACAGCAGACACAGTTCGCCCTGCGCTTCAGATTATTAAGACTAAGCCCGGCAATACTGTAGTTTCTTCATGCTTCATCCTGGTTCGTCCTTCAGCTACAGGGGACAATGAAGTAATAGCAATGGGTGACTGTGCTATTAACATCGATCCTACAGAGGATGAGCTTGTAGAGATCTGTGGTGAGACAGTAGAATGCGCTAAGGCTTTTGGCGTTGATCCTAAGGTTGCATTCCTTTCATTCTCAACAAAGGGTTCCGCAAAGAGTCCTTCCGTAACAAAGATGCAGAATGCAACTAAGAAGGCACAGGAGAAGTATCCAGAGCTCCCTATCGATGGAGAGCTTCAGTTTGATGCTGCTGTATCTCCTAAGGTAGCAAGAGTTAAGACTCCTGATTCACCGGTTGCAGGCCACGCAAATACCTTTATTTTCCCTAATATCGATGCAGGTAATCTTGGTTATAAGATTGCACAGCGCATGGGCAATTTTGAAGCATATGGTCCTATCCTTCTTGGACTTAATGCTCAGATTAATGACCTTTCCAGAGGCTGCAATGCTATCGAGGTTTATTCGATGGCTATCATTACTGCTAGTCTTGCATAATTATGATAAGCACCCTCATCCGGCACTACGTGCCACCTTCTCCCTGGAAGGGAGAAGGCATATAATTTAAGCCTTCCCCCTAAAAGGGAGAAGGCATATAATTTAAGCCTTCCCCCTTTTAGGGGGAAGGTGCCCGTAGGGCGGATGAGGGTATACAGGAGATACATGGAATACAGAGATTACATGGTGAGGGCCACTGCTGCAGATGCGCAGATCAGAGCCTTCGCAATTACTTCAAGGAATCTGGTTGAAGAGGCCAGAAAAATTCACGATCTTAGCCCTATATGCAGTGCCGCTCTTGGGAGACTAATGAGCGGCGCTCTTATGATGGGTGATATGTTAAAAAATGAAAAGGATGCCCTTACTATTACAATTGAGGGTGACGGACCAATTGGCGGACTCCTTGCTACTGTTAACAACAGAGGGCAGGTAAAGGGGTATGTCAGGAATAACGCAGTTGCACTCCCCAATAATGAAGGTGGACATCTCAATGTAGGCGGCGCTGTAGGAAATGGAACACTTACTGTCACCAGAGACCTTGGTCTTAAGGATCCTTATGTCGGAACAATTCAGCTCCTTTCAGGTGAGATAGCTGATGATCTTACATGCTATTTTGCTGAATCTGAGCAGATTCCTTCATCTGTGGGACTTGGAGTTCTTGTGAAAAATGATTTCTCCATTATGGAGGCAGGCGGCTTTATTGTTCAGCTGATGCCCGGTGCTTCTGAAGAAACTATCAGCAGGCTCGAAGGTAACATTCAGGGAATGAAATCTGTCACAGACATTCTTAGAGAGGGAAAGACACCTGAAGAACTTCTTGCCATGGTACTTGATGGCTTTGATTATGAGATTACCACCAACATGCCTGTTGAATTCCACTGTGGATGCGACAGAGACAGAGTGGAGAGAGCACTTATACTACTTGGAAAAAAAGAGCTTGAAGATCTGGCATCCGATGAAAAGGACATTGAAATCAAATGTCACTTCTGCGGAAAGGCCTACAGCTTCAGTCCGGATGATATTAAAGGAATGATTTCTAAAGCAAAATAAAAAACAGTGCCCCCGGCATATATATTCAGGCCAAACCGATTCTGCATATTTTTGCAATGAGGTTTGGAATGAATATATATGCCGGGGGCGCGTACTCTATACAAGAATAAGCTCAAGTATTTTGGCGATAAGTTCATTTTTTGTGGTGGTTTCTTCACCTTTTGCGAAAAGTGTCCCAACCGTCTTTCTGATCATGGCGGGAAAATCTGATAATTCTGAATTAAAATGTATCCCAATACCCACAATTACATATTGGATTTCTTCGGTGTCGAATTCATAGCTTGCTTCTGATAGGATTCCGCATATCTTTTTATCGCCCAGATAAATGTCATTTGTTTCTGAAATGGTGGGAGACAAGTCTGTAAGCATCTCTATAGCCTTACAAACAGATTGCGCACAAAATGACGTTATTTGTTTATAATCCTCAACAGGAAAATGATCCGGTCTTAACACGATGCTCATGTAAATTCCGCCTTTGGGAGAGGCGAATACATGTCTCTTTTTTCCTATTCCGCCTGTTTGCTCTGAGGCGATGATAACAGTGCCGTGGGGGGCATCAAAGGAAGCTTCGCTCTTCGCGGTTTTATTAGTGGATTCAAGGGAATTATAGACTGATATAAGATCTGAATTTATCGAAGCTGGCAAATATTTTTTGATTTCTGATAAGGAGATTTTGTCAGCTTTTCCTGATAAAGAATAACCCCTGCGGGATGCAGCTTCTATTTGGAAACCGTCTCTTCGCAGGGATTCTATGGCTTTCCAGACACTGTTCCTTGAAATGCCAAGCTCCGCTGCTATGGTTTCTCCGGATGAGAATTTACCACTGTTTTCTTCGAGATAGCTAAGCACTTTACTTTTTGTGTCCGGCATATTTTTAGTCCTTTATCAATTTAATATTGGCAGTAGGCGCCTCTTGAGTTCGGGACCGAGGATGGCAACTATGATTATCTTAAGGATTGCGGTAGGGATAAATGGCAGTACACAGGCTGTAAGACCTGCCATAAAGGTGTTTCCTGAAGCAATCATAAACCATATGGTTCCAAACACATAGTTTATTGTAGCACCAATTAAAAGACAAAGCACGAGAGTAATGTAATATAATGCTTTACCTGTGCTTTTTTTATTACAAAGCCTAAGTCCAAGTTCATCACCGATACCTGCTGTTAGGGAGAGGATGGGAAATGAAATAAGAAAACCGCCTGTTAATCCAAGGAGAATTCCTATTCCGCCTTTAAAGCCTGAAAATACGGGAATACCGATTGCTCCGATAAGCAGGTAAAGAAGAGTTGAATAGGTACCTCTTTTTTTACCGATTACGATACCGGCAAGAGGAATAATAAGCGTCTGCAAGGTCATTGGAACACCTGCGGGCATTGGAATTGACAGCTGTGACAATACGCATATTATTGCGGTAAAAACAGCAATAAAGCATAGATCCTTTACTGAAGAAGCCTGTTTGGTTTCGAGTACTTCTGCGCGGGTATTACTAATTTCTTCATTCATTTTTGAATCCTTCTTTCATGGAATATTGTCACCTAAAATAAAACAATAATGGGTGACGAATATAGAATAGAATGAATTGTATATAATGTCAACTACAATTATAAGGATAGGGTGACAATACTGCTATACAATATATAGTAAAAGGATAAAGCTAAATACAAGATAATGCATTTTAAGCATGATTACTGCCTTTTTAATTAAAATGAATTTAAATATACAATCAATTTGAATAAAATAGACTGAAAATAGTGACAATTTATCGCGAATAGAAATGTATTCAAAAAAATATATAAATTCAGCTAAAATGTATTGACATTTATATGGCGTGCTGATATTATCAATATTACCAACAGACGAGCAGATAAACACTCAGTAGTAGCAAAGGTAGCGAGTGCTTTACCGGAGTAAGAACAGAGATTTATCTGTTTTGAGAATAGGGGTGAGATGCGGCGGCGTGTGCTTCACCAATTCGATCCAGCTATTCCTTATTTTTCTAACGAATCAATAGGACTACATAGTCGGTGAGTAATTTGGATACCGGTAGTCGAAAAAGATCATGATGCGTAGCATGATTTTGGATGAGGATTCGTTTAAAATAAAAAACAGAAAAGGAGAACAAGTCCATTGGAAATTCAGAACTAAAGGGCACTGATCAAATGATCGGTGCCCACTTTTTTTATGTATTTTTATCTAATCCAATTTACACTTCTGACAATTCTTTTAAAAAATCATGTTGCATTGCCCATATTTTTGGTGTATATTACGAAACTATGAAACCCAAAATGAAGAGTTTCTACTATTAATATCACAGAGGGGCATTTTTAATGGCTAGTAAAAAGAAGAACTTACTTATTGTTGAGTCACCCACAAAGGTGAAGGCAATTAAGAAATTCCTTGGTTCAGGATATGAGGTTGCTGCAAGTAACGGACATGTGCGCGATCTTCCGAGAAGCCAGATGGGAATTGATGTTGAACATGATTTTGAACCGAAGTATATCACCATCAGAGGTAAGGGCGATGTGCTTGCGGCTTTGAGAAAGGCAGCTAAGAATGCTGACCATATTTATCTCGCGACTGACCCTGACCGCGAGGGCGAAGCTATATCCTGGCATCTTATGACAGCATTAAAGCTTGAGAATGCCAAGGATCGTTTTTCAAGAGTTACTTTTAATGAGATTACACAGTCTGCTGTAAAGGAAGCTATGAAGCATCCAAGAGACATCGACATGAATCTTGTTGATGCTCAGCAGGCCAGACGTGTTCTTGACAGAATGGTTGGTTATCAGATATCACCACTTCTGTGGGAGAAGATTAAGAGAGGACTCAGTGCAGGACGTGTTCAGTCTGTTGCACTTAGGATTATCTGTGACAGGGAGGATGAGATTAACTCCTTTATCCCTCAGGAATATTGGTCACTTGATGCTACCCTTAAGGTTAAGGGTGAGAAAAAGCCTATCGTAGCACATTATTATGGAAAAGACGGTAAGAAAGCTGAGATAGCTTCAAAGGCTGAACTAGATGAGATATTAAAGGATCTTAAGGGTAAAAAGTTTAAGATTACTGAGATTAAGAAGGGTGAACGTACAAAGAAGGCTCCGCTTCCCTTTACAACCTCGACACTTCAGCAGGAAGCTTCTAAAGCGCTGAATTTCTCTACTCAGAAGACAATGAGAACAGCGCAGCAGCTCTATGAAGGAATTGATATGGGCAAGGCCGGAACAGTCGGACTTATCACATACCTTCGTACTGATTCCACCAGAATATCAGATGAAGCACAGGCTTTGGCTGCAAAATACATTTCTGATGCATTCGGTGATGAGTATCTTGCTGAGAAGACTCAGAGCGGAAAAGCAGGTGCCAAGATTCAGGATGCTCACGAAGCAATACGACCTACTGATGTAAACAACACACCCGTTGCAGTTAAGGAATTTCTTAGCCGTGATCAGTTCAGACTATATCAGCTCATTTGGCGCAGATTTATGGCCAGCAGAATGGCAGCTGCCAAATATGAGACCACTTCAGTAAAAATTGATGCAGGCGAACACAGATTTACAGTTTCTGCATCCAGAACAGTTTTCGATGGTTTCATGAATGTTTATACTGACGAAGAAGATCAGATTGAGAAAAATACACTTGCAAAGAGAATTGATGAGAATTCTGAATTAGAACTCCAGGAGTTTGAGGAGAAACAGCACTTTACACAGCCTGCACCTCATTATACAGAAGCTTCACTGGTTCATGATCTTGAGGCGCTTGGTATTGGAAGACCCAGTACATATGCACCTACAATTACAACAATTCTTGCAAGACATTATATAACCAAGGAAAATAAGAACCTCTACGTTACAGAGCTCGGAGAAGCTGTTAACAGGATGATGAACGAGGCCTTCCCTCAAATCGTTGATGTCAGCTTTACTTCCAATATGGAGACACTTCTTGACGGTGTTGCCGAGGGTGACGTGAAGTGGAAGACAATAGTTGAGAATTTTTATCCTGACCTTGCGGATGCAGTTGAGAAGGCTCAGAAGGAAATCGAAAAGGTTGAGATTCAGGATGAGGCAACGGATGTTGTCTGCGAGAACTGCGGACGCAACATGGTCATCAAATACGGCCCTCACGGTAAGTTCCTTGCATGTCCCGGATTCCCGGAGTGCAAGAACACCAAGCCTTATTATGAAAAGACCGGAGTTTCCTGCCCTAAGTGCGGTAAGGACATTGTTCTTAAAAGAACAAGAAAGGGCCGTCTGTACTATGGATGTATCGACAATCCTGACTGCGATTTCATGGTATGGCAGAAGCCTGCAAAGAAAGCATGCCCCAAGTGCGGCGGACTCATGCTTATAAAGAACAATAAACTCGTATGTAACGATCCTGAATGCGGCCACGTAGAGGACCGTTCCAAAGACGACGAGGAGTGATTATAGCTTTAACGAGCGTGAATCAGCCTTCAGATATGCATTATAATTAAATATGAATTTAAAATTGTAACGAGTTGAATTAACAGCCCGTAGGTATGTATATGCAATTTCAAGCGAATATAGCTCTGCTAACGAGCGAGAAATTGCATATATATATCTACGGGCGTTCTTATATCTATAGGGGCGTTCTTATATTTTTGGATTTGTACATTATATTCATTAAATTTTAATAAAAATAGGCACAAATACCTTTGATGTATTGTATATTTTGTGTTACAATCGCATTAGTTGTAGTAGATTTATGTAATTTTGTTAACGTTTTCAGATAAAAGGAGAATTTTTTCATGAGTAGCGTACAGCTTTTGGACAAAACCAGAAAAATTGGGAAACTTCTACACAACAGTAATTCAGGTAAGGTAGTGTTTAACGATATTTGCTCGGTTTTGTGTGAAATCCTTAATTCAAACATGCTTGTAATAAGCAGAAAAGGTAAGGTTCTCGGTATAGGTGAGGCCAAGGCTGTAGACTCACTGGGCGAGATGCTTGTTGATGATGTCGGAAGCTTTATCGACCCGATGCTCAACGAAAGATTACTGACAGTTTTGTCCACAAAGGAAAATGTAAATCTCGAGACGCTTGGATTTGAAGATGTTGACATGAGAAGATATCAGGCAATTATCACACCTATAGAGATTGCCGGAGAGAGACTTGGAACGCTTTTTATATATAAGTGTGATGAACCCTATGACATCGATGATATAATCCTCTGCGAATATGGCACAACAGTTGTAGGTCTTGAGATGCTCAGGGCAGTTAATGAAGAGAGTGCTGAAGAAAGTAGAAAGCTTGCGGTTGTTAAGTCGGCTATCGGAACTCTTTCCTTCTCAGAGATGGAAGCTATCATTCATATATTTGATGAACTTAATGGAATGGAAGGTGTTCTTGTTGCAAGCAAGATTGCCGACAGAGTGGGTATTACAAGAAGCGTTATTGTAAACGCACTTAGAAAATTTGAGAGCGCTGGCGTTATTGAGTCGAGATCCTCAGGTATGAAGGGAACATACATCAAGGTTTTAAATGATGTAGTTTTTGATGAAATTAAAAAACTTAAGTCTCAGATGTAATGAGGATTGGCTTATTATCCGAAATAAATTACAGGACGGATGCTGATGAAGGGATTTATCTGGTCAGGATAAATCCCTTTTACTATATAATAACAATTTCTAGTATAACTTGCGGCTCAAAAACACAATATAAAGTGTGTTTTTACTTCAAATCACTTGTAATTTGATAAATTTCATTTTAATATGTAAATAAGGGTTAAAAGGTTTAATAGGATTACCCGCTTCGTCACAAACGGAGGAGACAATATGATCAATAGTGATGCGTTTGATTACATTAATGTACTTGATAAGACAGCTGATGCTTCATGGATCAGGAATGAGGTTTTGTCCAATAACCTTGCAAATGTCAACACACCCGGCTACAAGAGGCAGGATGTGGCATTTGAGAGGGAGCTTGAGCGAGCCCTTGGCGATTCAAGGTATAAGACCATGGATGCCAAGGTTTCGGGACTTAAGATAAACAGACTTAAGGCGAGACCATACACCGATTATTCGAATTTTTCATATAGAATGGATGGCAATAACGTGGACATCGATACTGAGAACGTTACTTTGGCGGCTAACCAGATCAAGTATCAGGGCGTTATGCTTGGAATACAGTCTGAATTTACCAATCTTCAGAGTGTGATGAAAGGGTAAGGGGGTGTAGCCTATGATCAGTACAGGTAATATTTTTGATTCCTTTAATATCAACTCCTCGGGAATGACTGCTGAGCGCTTTCGCATGGATATTATTTCCCAGAACATTGCCAATGCTAACACTACCCGCGATGCAACAGGCGATGTTTATACGAGAAAAGTTGTAACCTTTTCTGAAAAGGGAACCCAGACACCTTTTTCCAAGATTTTGAATGAAAGACTTGATCACTACAGTGGACGTGGCGTTAAGGTGTCATCAATTAAGGACGACACCTGGACGGATTACAAGATGGTTTATGATCCGTCACATCCGGATGCTGATGAATTTGGCTATGTTACTTATCCTAACGTTGATATAGTAACGGAGATGACTAACCTCATTGATGCCCAGAGAGGCTATGAAGCCAATGCTACAGCTTTTTCATCCAGCAAGTATCTGATGACACAGGGGCTTTCCATAGCTAGGGGCTAATAGTGTAAAAAGTTATTTGCAGCTTCGGGGAACTGCATAGGAGGGGTAAATGGCAGATATTGATATTAGTCAGATCAGAAATGTACATTCAACTGCGATAAGAAATGCCGAGAAGGCCAATTCCAAAGTTACCAATCCTCTTGGGGACAGATTTGGTAATGATGGTTCCTTTACGAATATTTTTAACAGAGCGGTTGAAAATATAAATACAACAAATGCTTATTTGTCAGATGCCGAGAACGAAGAAATCAAGTGGTCTCTCGGTGAGACAGATAATACTCACGACCTTGCAATAGCACTGCAGAAGGCAGAGACAGCGCTGCAGTACACTGTTGCGGTTCGCGACAAAATGCTTTCTGCATACAAAGAAATAATGCAGATGCAGATTTAGTTTTTAGATTGTTATCCTTTAAAAGTCTTCCTAAGGGGGAAGAACAAAATATAAAGCCTTCCCCTGTGGGGCGCACAACGTCCGGGGGACGTTGGCTTTGCGCGGACCGAAGCGGAGCGTAGACAGGTGGCACGAAGTGCCGGATGAGGGGATAACAACGTAGTTCCAGGGAGGAGAGGAGTATGAGAGAACGTCTTTTGGGACTCAGGGATCGCATCCTTGAGTGGTGGAATCGTTTTACAATCAGACAGAAGACGCTTATGGGTGCCGGAGTTGCCGCATTAGTATTCACGGCAGTTATTCTGGTAACTGTATTTAATCAGCCTCAATATGTAACAGTAGCGACTGTTGAGACCATGAAAGAATCTCAGCAGGTTATTGAGCTTTTTGATGAAAATGGTATAAAGTACAGAAAATCGGATGATAATCTTAGATTTGAGGTTCTGAAATCGGATGAGAGCAGTGCCTCTCTTTTGCTTGGAACAAACTATATCCAGCCTGATACCTATACTATTGATAATGTAGTTGATGGCGGATTTTCAACAACCGAATCTGATAAGCAGAAAAAATATGTAGAATACAAGGAAAAGAAGCTGGCATCTGATTTTGCAGAGTATTTTGATGCTATTGAGAGTGCCAGAGTAGAACTTCACATACCTACTAATGACGGAACACTTTTATCAAAAAATGAGGAATCCTCTGCCAGTGTTTTCTTAAGACTTAGTGATCCGGAAGCTTTTACAGAGGATAATGCAACCTTCCTTGCCAAGGCAACTGCCATGGCTCTTGGTAACAACACTACCGAGAAGATCATTATCATGGATACCAACGGCAATCTGTTGTTTTCAGGTTCTGAGGATAATTCTGCATCAGGACTTGCAAGTACACAGCTTAATGCCAAGACCAAGGCCGAACAACAGGTCAGAAGTGAAGTAATAAGAGTTCTTAAGGGCACAAAGCTCTATAATGACATTGAAGTTGCAAGTAACCTTATTTTGGATTTTTCCACAGAAAAGGTGACTGAGCATACATACACACCTGCTGATGGTCAGACTCAGGGTGTACTTAGTCATGAAGATAACTACAGTGCTCAGAATGTAAACGGAACAAGTGGAATTCCGGGTACTGATACCAACAATGATGATGAGACTTCATATATGCTTCAGGATAATGAAAATTCATCATCTACAATAGAGGAAGAGTCCAAGGATTATCTTCCTAATGAGAAAATTACGACACGTGATACACCTTCAGGTAAGGTCAATTATGATGAGTCGACAATCTCTGTAACTGCAACCACTTATGTCATCTACAATGAGGATAACTATAACCCGGATGATCATGATGGAATGACCTGGGAGGAATTCAAGGAAAATACCGGCGTTACACAGACAGAGGTCGCAGAGGATACAATCAATATCGTTGCCAAGGCAACCGGTATTTCAGCGGCCAATATTTCAATGACCGCCTATACCCAGCCTGAATTTTTTGATGCTGAGCCTAAGGGTATTACCTTTGCAGATGTACTTCAGGTAATCCTTATTCTCCTGATTTTGGGACTTCTTGCATTTGTTATCTGGAGGAGTATCAGAACCAGAAGAGAGGAGATTGAGATTGAGGAAGCTGAAGAGGAAGTGCTTCCTGAGGAACTCTCTGTTGAGGAACTTCTTGAATCACAGCCTGAGGAATTTTTTGAGGATGAGGAAGAGGGTCTTGCTGACATTACCATGGAGGAGAGCAGTGAGACTATGAAGCTTATAGAGAAATTTATAGAAGATAATCCGGAAGCTGCTGCGATACTTCTTCGTAACTGGCTAAAGGAGGACTACGAACTATAATCGGTTTTGACCGGTAAAATCACACGGAGGGGAGAATTGCCATGGCTATTGACGGCGAAGAATTTGATGATGACGAACTGGATGGTGCACCTGGAGGTGGAGCACTTCCACCCGGAAATTTTGATCCTGCGCTTACTGCGAACCTTTCGGGAACCCAGAAGGCAGCCATTCTGTTGATTGCCTTGGGACCTGAAAAATCATCAGCTATTTTTAAACATCTAAAAGAGGATGAAATTGAGGAACTTACTCTTGAAATCGCAAACACGAGAAGTATTACACCACAGATCAAGGAAGCGGTTATAGAGGAGTTTTACGGAATATGCCTTGCCCAGCAGTATATTGCTGAGGGTGGTATTAACTATGCAAAGGAACTTCTGGAGAAGGCACTTGGTGAAGATAAGGCTATGGATGTTATCAGTAAGCTGACTGCATCCCTGCAGGTTAAGCCCTTCGAGTTTATTCGTAAGGCGGATCCTTCACAGCTGCTTACCTTCATCCAGGATGAGCACCCGCAGACTATTGCTCTTGTTATGTCCTACATGTCTTCGGCTCAGAGCGCTATGATACTTGGTGCGCTACCGCCTGAGAGACAGGCAGACGTTGCCAAGCGTATCGCTACAATGGACAGAACAAGTCCCGATACCATTAAGGAAGTTGAACGAGTACTTGAATCAAAGCTTTCATCACTTGTTAACCAGGATTACACGGTTGTCGGTGGTGTAGATGCTGTTGTAGAAATCCTTAATGCAGTTGACCGTGCGACAGAGAAGCATATCATGGAGACCTTGGAAATTGAGCAGCCTGAGCTTGCTGATGAGATTCGTAAGAAGATGTTCGTCTTCGAGGATATCCTTCTTCTGGACGACCGTGCAATTCAGCGTGTGCTGCGTGACGTTGATAACGCTGACCTTGGTCTTGCATGTAAGGGATCGACCGAGCAGGTACAGACAGCTATCTTCAACAACCTGTCCAAGCGTCTTGCTCAGATGATCAAGGAGGATATGGACTTCATGGGACCTGTTCGTATGAAGGATGTTGAGGAAGCACAGCAGAAGATTGTTAATGTTATCCGTAAGCTGGAGGATGCCGGCGAGATTGTAATCTCAAGAGGCGGAGGTGATGACCTGGTTGTCTAATCAATCTAATTTGCTCAAGTTCGGTTGGTATCAGGTTGATGAAAATGATAAGCATATCATAGATAACAACGAGCTTGCTGAAAGAAAAATTGAAAAATACCAGGCTGAGGAAGCCAAAAGAAGGGAGGCATTGGAGAAAGGTGAACCAGTGCCTGCTTTTGGTGGCTTTGAAGAGGGTCTTGGCTTTGAACAGATAAATGCCTATGAAGATGGACAGAATATAATTGGCAATACCAATTTCGGCGATCCCGGGGAACTTGGAGAATTTCAGGAGGGCTTTCCCGGTGATGGCGATGCCTATGGCATGGGCTACGATAATGGAGAGGGAGTATTTGGAGCGAGCACTTATGGGAAAAGCTCCTATGAAGAAGGGGATGTTGACGGCTTTAATGAAGGTCAGCCCACAATGAATCCGAATTACCAGGGAGATGGCTTCGATGGTCAAGGCATGCAGATGGCTGAAGAAGATATGAACCTTGGCATGGAGATTACTGATGAAACTGCCTCTGTACAGGAGGAACCACCACAGATTAATCTCGAGGAGATACAGGCTCAGATTGATGAGCAGATCAGAATGGCTGAGGAAGAAGCCAAACAGATAGTTGACGATGCTAATTCCCAGGCTGAACAGATTAAAAGCCAGGCTGAACAGATTAAAAATCAGGCAATGGAAGAAGGCAGATCTGCAGGCTATGAGGAAGGCTATAACGAGGCTATTCAGAAAGCAACTGCAGAAATCGAGCAGATGAGAGCTGAAGCGGAAGCTGAGATTACCCGAGAAAGAGAAAAGCAGCAGGCTGATTTTCAGCAGCTTGTTGCCAGCATAGAGCCTGATATGGTTGATACTCTGACTCAGATTTACGAGCATGTTTTCAACGTGGAGTTCAGGGAAAATAAGGATATTGTCTTACATCTTATAAAAACAACACTTGGTAAGATGGAGAACGGAACAAATGTGATTCTCCATATTTCATCCGATGATTATGATGTTGTAACGGATGAGAAGGCAACTCTTGAAGAGGCTATGGCTTCACCTAATTCGACACTTGAAATCATCGAGGATCCGCTTTTGAAGGAAAATGAATGTATCATAGAGTCGGATGGCGGAGTGTTTGACTGTTCACTGGGAGTTGAGCTTTCCGAGGTTGCAAGAAAGCTTAAACTTCTGGCTTTTGATAGGGATAAGCGCTGATGGCAAATGGGATTATTGATTATTCAAAATATAAAAAGATTGCTAACAACATGTTCTACAGGGTTCGGGGTAAGGTTGTAAATGTAGTAGGCCTTACCATTGAATCTGCGGGACCTGAAGCAAAAATGGGCGATATCTGCTATATCTATTCCAAAAAGAAGGATGGCGAAAGCACTGCCAGACCTTCCGGCCGTGGAACTATGGCAGAGGTTGTCGGTTTTAAGGATAATCATGTGCTTCTTATGCCTTATGAGAACATAAGTGGAATAGGAAGCGGAAGTATTGTTGAAAATACTGATTCACCGCTTCGTGTTAATGTTGGTGAGGGACTTCTTGGGAAGACACTTGATGGCCTTGGAAGGATTGACGGAACCAACTATGGAAAAGGTGTGCAGCTTGAAAACGGAATAGCATATTCGGTTGAAAATCAGCCTCCGGATCCTATGACCAGAGATCCGATTTCCGATGTTCTTTCTCTTGGAGTTAAGGCTGTTGATGGCTTGTTAACCGTAGGAAAAGGACAGCGTATCGGAATTTTTGCAGGATCAGGTGTTGGTAAATCCACACTCATGGGTATGTTTGCGAGAAATACCAATGCGGATATAAATGTCATCGCCCTTATAGGAGAGCGTGGCAGGGAGGTTCGCGAATTCATAGAACGTGACCTAGGTCCTGAGGGTATGGCCAGATCCATAGTTGTGGTTGCGACCTCTGACAAGCCTGCGCTTGAGCGACTTAAAGCTGCAAAGACTGCAACATCAATTGCTGAATATTTTCGTGATAAGGGAAAAGATGTCCTTCTGATGATGGACTCCCTGACACGTTTTTCTATGGCTCAAAGAGAGATTGGACTTGCGAGTGGAGAACCTCCCGTATCAAGAGGATATCCGCCAAGCGTTTATGCTGAGATGCCAAAACTCCTTGAAAGAGCAGGTAAATCAAGAAAGGGTTCCATCACAGGCCTGTATACGGTACTTGTAGATGGTGACGATTTTAATGAGCCTATTACTGATACCGCCAGAGGTATTCTTGACGGACATATAGTACTTAACAGAAAGCTTGCACAGAAAAATCATTATCCCGCTATAGACGTATTGGCGAGCATATCAAGATGTATGAGTGCTATCGCATCGCCTGAACAGAAGAAGGCAGCCGGTAAGCTCAAGAACGTACTGGCGACCTATTCGGACGCTGAGGATTTGATCAATATAGGAGCATACAAAGTGGGTGCCAATAAGTCTATCGATTACGCAGTATCAAAAATCGATGCCGTCAACGAATTTCTTATGCAGGAAACAGATCAGAAATTCACCTACGAAGAGGTGTGCGCTCAGCTGCAGAGTATGTTTAAAGATTAGAAATATTAGAAATATTAGTTTTTTATACAGAAAAGTGAAGAAAAATCCTTTCCATAGAGGATGGGACATATATTTAAAGCCTTCCCCTTTGGTTTAGCGTGGACCGAAGCGGAGCGAAGACAGGTGTCAGCGAAGCTGACGGATGAGGGGCTATGGCAAGATTTAACTACAGGCTCCAGGGCGTCCTTGACCTCCGACTACAACAGGAGGAGCAGGTCAAAATGGAATTCGCCCACGCCTCTAAAGAATTAAATGACCAAATAGACATCCTGAATGGTTATATAAATACCCGCAATGAGTTTATTCGCGAGGGATATGAACTTAGAAGCGAGAGCATAATGGATGTCCAGAAGATAATGGATAACAACTATTACCAGAGACAGATGGATGTAATAATCCAGGATCAGGAAGTAAAAGTTGAATCTTACAGGGCAAAGTTTGAAGTTGCCAGAATGAAACTGACAAAAGCCGTTCAGGAGCGAAAGATGCAGGAACGACTGAAAGAAAAAGCCTTTGAGCAATTTATGGAGGAAGAAAAAGAGGCTGAGGCTAAAGAAGTAGATGAAAGGACCAGCTTCACGTATACACAGCGTGCAAGAGAGGAACAATAATGGCAGAAAAAGAAGCTAAGGAAAAAACTGAATCTACCCCCCTCCCTAAACCGGTTGATCCCGAAAAAGAGGCCAGAAAGAAGATAAAAGAGGACAGAAAAGCACTGCGGGCAGAGCTTAAGGAGCAGAAAAAGCAAGCTAAGCTCCGTGAAGCAGAACTGGCAGAGCAGGCAGCTGAGCTTAATGGCGATGATGGCGGCGGACTGGCTACTCTGGTTGTTACTTTTATAATTATTGCTATTTGGCTTGTTATAATGGGAGTACTGATAAAGCTTGATGTTGGTGGCTTTGGCTCCAATGTTCTTGCACCGATTATCGGTGATATACCGGGAATACAGAGACTTCTTCCAGAAGGGAGCTACGTTCCTGTAGAGCAGAAAAAATATGAAGAACAGCAGCAACAAAATGCTGTTAATCCCATTGATGAACAGCTTGCAAGCAGCCTTGATGAGGCTAATCTTTATATAAAGAGGCTTGAAAATGAGCTGAGAAAGGAAATGGAAGAAAATTCAACGCTTCAGGCAGAAAATGAGAAGCTTAAGACGGAAGTCGAAAGATTGCAGCCATTTGAGGAAGAACAGGCCAAGCTGGAACAGCAGAAGGAAGATTTTTATAAAAATGTTGTATACGCAGATAATGCTCCTTCAGCTGAAGAGTTTAAAAAGTATTATGAGATGATTGAACCTGACGTGGCAGCTCAGATTTATGCTCAGATTATTCAGGGCGAAGCTGATGATCTTGAACTTGAACAATACGTAAAGGCTTATTCATCCATGAAGGCCAAGGAAGCTGCTGCAATATTTGATTCTATGATAGAGAATGACACCGGAGATGCTGTACGACTTATCTCCAGAATTCTTGGCAAGATGAGTGCCGAGAGCCGTGGCGCTATTCTTGATAAGATGACAGAAGAGTATGCCGGCAGAGTTACCGATTATATGGAACCTTCCACTCACAAGGCTACGGTTTCTGGGGTGAATAATTAAAGCCTTCCCCTTGGGGGAGCACGACGTCCGGGGGACGTCGGTTTTATAAATTTTTAAGATTTTTCGGCCATGCGGGTTAATTATTTCTCCACATGGCCGATATAATTTGTGTAGAACTATGGGTGTACCATACCCATACATAAAAGAGAAAGGAGGGAAAGGATTTGATTACTAACGCGATTCCAGGTATTAACAACTTAGATTTCTTTGCTAATACCGTGCAGTCAAAAGGAATTGCTGCAACAAAAGAGCAGACTACTGATTTTCAGAAAGCCCTTACTAATGCAAACACTCAGAAGCAAACCGCATCAGTGTCCTTAAGTGTATCCAAAACGCTTACCACAACCGGAGCGCTAAATGATACAAACGCAGCTGCATCCTACACTAAAACAAAGGATGTCCAAGCTGTACGAAACACAGATGATGGCAAAGTGACAGAAGTAACAACTGACAAAGCAGCTACAACAGAAAATGTCACAAATGAAAAAGTTTCTGAGACAAAGGCAAATACGGGCGAAGCAGTAAATGAAAACGCAGAAACTGCCGACATCACGGAAGAAACACAGGAAGTACAGGAAGCTGTTGTACTGATAAATGTTAATCCTGATGGTGAAGCCGCAGTAGAAGAAGTGGTCGATGAAGGCCTTTCTGAACTGGAACAGGCATTACTTGAAAGCAGCAGAGACCTCATGCAGCAGCTTGCAGATTCCATGGGCGTAGATATCGAAGATATTGAGAATGCCATGGAAACACTTGGGCTTACAAACGTAGCAATACTTGATCCTACTAACCTGACTCAGATAGTAGCTCAGATAACAGGTGCCGATGATGTAATGGCGATTGTCACCAATGCTGATGTATATCTGAACGTTCAGAACATGCAGGATGCGGTAGATACTACAAGACACAACCTCATGGAGGAATTTAATCTCACAGAGGAAGGACTCAGCTCAGCACTTGAGAATTTTAATGAGGAGCTTGAGCAGAGAGCAGCAGCAAGCATTGCAAGACCGGAGGAGAATCCTGTAGTTGTTGAACATGTTGAGGTTAACGAACAGGCAGCTTTTTCATCCGAAGCAGTAAGACTTGATCTTAACGGAGAAGGAACGGTAAAAGAAGTTTCAACACAATCTGATTTGTACACTGAAGCGGAGACTGAGGCACAGACTGGAATACATACTGAATTAAGGATTGAAGAAGAACCTCAGACACAGCCGGAAAACAATAATGTTGAAATTGAAGAACCTGAATTCCAGTTTGAGGTAAAACCTCAGGAACAGCCTAAGGAAGAAAAGCACGAAGAACAGCCACAGCAGGAAAACACAGAGGGTTCTCAGTACAATCATCTGATGAATCAGATATCATCATCTCTTTCAGAGGTAGTGGAGGAACCTGAAAGCTATGGGCAGATGGCAAAGGCGAATACACAGGATATCATGGATCAGATTACAGAGTACATCAAGATGAATGTTAAGCCTGAAAGTACAACAATGGAAATGCAGCTCCATCCTGCAAGTCTCGGCAATGTAAATGTAATCATTGAAGCAGCCAAGGATGGAAACATCGTTGCGAAATTCCTTACACAGAATGAGGATGTAAGGGCGGCAATCGAGAGCCAGCTCCAGCAGCTTCAGGAAAAACTCAACGAACAGGGCGTTAAGGTAACTGCTGTTGAGGTAACCGTGAATACAGGAGCTTTTGACCAGGGCCTTAATGACAGTCAGAGTCAGAAGGAAGAAGACCAGGAAGCACAGGATTCCATCAGAAAGCCTATGAGAAGAATCAGACTTGAAGACCTCTCTGTAGACGCACTTGAAGAGATAGATGAGGAGGATAAGCTCACGGCTGAAATGATGGCAATTAACGGCAATTCAGTAGATTTCTCGGCTTGATACGGAGGTAACTTTTTATGAGCGTAAATGCAGTTGTTGAAAACGGTAAAATTCTTGATACCAAAGCTCAGGCCGAGGAGGCTAAAAAGAACGCGGCCGCAGCCAATCAGGGATATGACAAGAATGCTTTCATGAATATTCTGTGTGCTCAAATGAAATACCAGGATCCTTTGGAGCCAACATCAAATACCGAGTACATCAACCAGTACGCTACATTCACACAGGTTGAGCAGCTATCCAACATGGCAGAGGCCTTCTCAATGTCGAGAGCATCTGACCTCGTAGGAAAAACTGTTATCGTAAGTGATGAGAATGGCGGACAGGTTCAGGGAAAAGTTGACTATGTAACCTATAAGAGTGGCGAGGCTTATCTGAATATTGATGGTAAGGACTACAAGATGGAAGATGTTAGCTCCGTAGCTGACAGCCACTTTGTAGAAATCCATGATCAGGCAGATGATCTTGCCGAACTCATGGATAAGTTCCCTGCATATGAGAACATGGTATTTACAGATGCCCAGAAGGTATACGAGGCTTATAATTTCTACCAGAGTATGGATGCTGATGCTATAGCACTTGTAGACCAGAAGGATATCGATAAACTTGAAAAGTACTATGCCAGAGCACAAGAGCTGGTTCAGGAAGCAGCTAAGAATCAGGAGGAGTACGAGGCAAGCAAAAAAGTTAATGATGAGGAAAAGGCAGCAAGAATTACTGAAGATTTAGATGCTGATGAAGGAACAGACTCGGAAGCAGCAACGGCTGAAGAGTAACTTGGATAACCAAAGATAAGCCATTATTTATAAAATTTCTAAAAAAATGCGAATAGGTCTTATGTTTATGAGACCTTTGCCGAAATATAAATCGGCAGAGCAATTAATGGCTCACTAATTTGTTTAAAGAAAGGAGTAAGCCGTGAGAATTGACAATAACGGATTCCTTTCAATTGAACAGGTTCAGAACCAGTACCTTGGTCAGAACGAGAAGATAAGAGAAAAAGTCGGTGTTCAGAATTCTGATTTCGGCAAAATTCTCTCTCAGATCGAAAACAAAAATGAAGGCGTTAAGTTTTCAAAACACGCTTCAAACAGACTAAGTGACCGCAACATTGAGCTTACACAGGATCAGATGAACCGCCTGAACAACGCAAGAAATCAGGCCAATGAGAAAGGAATAAACGAATCTCTCATCCTTGTTGATCAGCTAGCCTTCATCGTAAACGTTAAGACAAGCACAGTAGTAACCGCGATGGATAGTCAGGAAACTGGCAGTAACATTTTTACCAATATAGACGGAGCGGTAATCGCATAAGTTCTATAGGAAGAGCAGAATGAACAGAATAAATTGACCGGACCGAGGGTGGCGCTTCCACCCGTAAGCCAGCCGGCAGTGGCTGGTGTCTAAGGAGGTCACGAATTCCCGACCGCCAGAAGGAATTCAAATTTTTGTTCCCTATTCTTTTCATTCCCAATCGGAAAATAGAATATGTGTGCCGTCCCCCATCAAATTAGGAGGACATGCCTTATGATGAGATCACTTTTTTCTGGTGTAGCAGGACTTAAGACCCACCAGGTCAAGATGGATGTTATAGGTAACAACATCGCCAACGTTAACACCACATCCTTCAAGTCACAGTCTATCACCTTCAGTGATTTGATGTATCAGACTTCACAGCGTGCATCCAGAGCTACCGAGACAACCGGTGGTACAAATGCCCGCCAGATCGGTCTTGGTGCAAAATCAGGCGCGATTGCAACAGCAATCACACAGCAGGGCGCAACGGAAACTACA
>JAEEGL016909861.1_pt1 | contig 32623 bp, 20 predicted proteins | sample 9134231 | NCBI WGS metagenome assembly JAEEGL01 (sample SAMN16246548, study PRJNA631951) | gut metagenome | biome: gut microbiome; feature: rumen; material: fiber-attached | host: Bos | place: Iran: Karaj | collected 2018-10
CCCGCAAATACATATCCGTTACGGGTAAACTCGTTTGCTTTGATCGGTGTATCTGTGTTCTTTTTGACATACTGTTCGGACATGGTGCCGGAGCCGCCGTTGGATTCAAAAGAAACCGTGACGTAACGGGATCCTGCATCATAGAATCCCCCATTTATAATTCCCCCGGTCATTGTTAATACCGTATTTGCGAGGAATACATTAGGACCATATGAGGTACAACTATTATTCGTGATCGTACCGCCGGTCATGATCAATGAGCTGGTCGCATAAACATATACCCCACCGCCATTTGTTGCCACGTTACCGATGATCGTACCACCGGTCAAGGTAAGCCCGGATCCCGGTCCTATCCATATACCCCCACCGTTCGAACCATTATTGGGATATCCTCCTGATATATATCCGCCGGAAACCTTTATAGCGCCATCGCTTGGACTATCTGAAACTCCGGTCGCGCGACCAGAGTTGTTCAGAGTCAAATAATGTAAGGTATCCGGATCGCTGTCCTGTATGGTTATGAATGTACCGCTGTCAACATAGATTGCCGGACTATCATCCGTGGATGTGCCTTTATTCAATATCCCATGCCCGTTCAGATCGAAGACCTTAGGATACTCCGCAGTTCCGCCATTCAAAGTGACGCTCCCGGTCGTCTCCACATCCGCAAGAAGTGTAAGGGTTGTTCCGCCGCCCATACTGTACCAGGCATCGGTCGCAGCTTTGATCGTACCGTAATATGTCACGTTATTATCAGCGTCTGTAACAGAAGCTACGGCGATGGGGACAGAGATACCATCCTCTCCCTGCAAAGGCGTGTATATCATATCTCCGAATTTCAGACGGTAGAACACAAGATAATTGCCCGGATCTGTGCCCGTCGGAACATCAATGCTCCATGTGTTTTTGTCAAGGCTGTATTCAATGGTATTGCCTGTTCCTGTTACAACACCTTCCGTCACAAGCTCCTGTGCAGACCCTGTCGGTGTCAGTCCGCTTATGGCTGCGGGCGCCGTCAACGCAGGAACATCCATCGTTCCTTCACTGGCCAGCACATCACCGTGACTATTGTAAGCAACATATCCCAGAAGCCTTGCGTAGCCCCTGACCTGAACGATCGCGTATGTCGCTCCGGTAATAGGATCGCCTGCAACCGTGTACTTAGCTATACCGGGAGTTCCGCAGAATTCTGTGAATTCTGTGGTATTTTTCTCCTGATCTCCGCCCCACTCTACCAGTGCCCTACCGCCGGGGGCAAGCTCTTTCATATCGACAAGAACTTCGATCTTTGCAATAAAGTCAAACGTACCGTTTCTTGTAAACTGCCAGTCCTCCTGATCGCTGCCCGGGGTGAATGAATAAATCGGCTGAACCAGCGGCGAGAACTTCACCTTCTTGTAGCCGTAGCTTAACCAATATCTCGACTCGTTGATAGGAATCGCTATTCCTCTACTGATATCTTCTTCATCCGGATCGATCCAGCCGGTACCGGCGACGGTGTGTTTGGCAAAGGAATCCATGGCCTTGGAGCTGCCAATGGCTGTCAGAGTGCCACTGATACAGGTGGTTCCTTCAGTACGAGTGTCGACACCATAGCTATTGTGCGCCGTACTACCCTTAGCAGTCAGCGTACCATAGACATTAACATCATTTGTAGCATCGACACCCGTGCTGTATGTACTGTCATTCCCGTCCACCGCCGCTGCCCCACCCTCGGCAGTCAGCGTACCGTTAACATAGATGTTTGCCAGAGAAAGGATACCGTAACTTTCTTTATGGGCATTCTCACCTCCGCCCACATTGCCGCCCCTGGCGATCAGCGTAGTCGCCGTATCTACAGTGATGTCGCCTTCTGCACAGACCCCGTAACTCTTCGCTTGCCCACTTACTTCCGTATCGCCGCCAGTGACGGTCAGCTTGCCGCTTCCTGTGAATGTAAGACTTCCATTATCGATATAAATGCCGTAAACCTTCTCTTCATTTTCACTGGGGCCTGTAACGGAACTGTCTCCCGTCACATTAATGGTCAGATTCATCCCATCGGCGTATATCGCGGCATAAGCAGAGTCCGCACTCCCTCCGCTGATCGTCGCACCGTTCAGCGTCAGAGTGGCAGGATTCGTCCCCTCAGCAGGAGTAAAGGTCACCGTTGCACCGTCTCCATCCGCGGTACCAAGGACATCATCTTTGTTCTCGCTGGTGACTTGTATCCCACCGACCCAGAGATCGTAGTTTGTTGCCGCCTGCGCCTTCAGGCTCAGCTCCGGCAGCAGCCCCATCAGCATCGTTAATGTCAGCATGATACTTAAAAAGCGTTTCATTTTTCTTTTCATAAGCTGTCTTCTCCTTTGCTGTATTTGCGGCTCTTATAGCCGCCGCAGGGGCGATCATGTACAGATCCCGGCCGTCCCCCCGGCCGGCCGGAAATCAATACTAATTTGTGCTTGAGGAAGCTGCGGCTGCGGTGCTTGCCGCGATCAGGGCTATCATGATCTCTTCCGCGATGACCACCGCGATAGAGCTTCCGAGGATCGAAGAATCCGGCTTCTGCTCTCCGCCGAACACATCAGCCACTTCAAAGGCCGCGAACATGGCACGGTATTCCTTACCCAGCCGGAAATTGCCGAAGCCTTTATGCTCTTTCAGAAGCCTTGAGGCTTCCCCGATCTCGTCCGCGATGGCCGCCGCATCCATATCGAGATCTACCAGGGAACCGAGGGCCGCGATCTCCGTATCCTTGCCGAACTTATCCTTTCTCTCCTTCAGGGCATTAAAGATCGCCATGACTTTCCCGCACTTGTCCTCCGCAGCCTGGCTGCTCATGGTGAGCACCTGGCAGAGCCCCTGGACCGCATTCTTGTGCATCGGGAACTCTTTCTTCAGCAGCTCATAGCAGTTTTCCATCTCCTCAACAAGGGCGTCCGGATCCCCCGGAAGCATGGCCATGATAGTGGCCAGCGGCAGATCCTCGCTGCCGGTAAGGATCGGGTGTTCCTTGTTCATCTTTTTCATGATCTTTTCCGTCTTTTTGATGATCTCGTCGGCTTTCCCCACCAGATGCCGGTCACAGATGAGCATCGCCGACTGCACCATAAAGGCCGAAGTAAAGATATGTCCTTTGGTCACCTTGTCATAGACACCGATGACTTCATCCAGATAATTCTCCGGCGCATTGCTGATGGCCATCTTGGAAAGGAGCGCCAGTTCCGCGGTCCCCCGCAGGTCCGAAAAGAGCCCCTTCTTTTTCTTAAGGATCCCCAGGCATTCCCGCATTTTTGCCGGATCCGCTTTGAGTCCCGCATTGGTGTAGATACTGGCTGCGATGATGCTCATCATTTCCAGCTCCCATTTGAACTCCTTGCTGATCAGCAGGAAATTGTCCGCCAGCAGTTCGCATTTTTCCTTTACTCTTTCGTTCATGTTCCCCCTCCTTATCTTTTATACCAGATCCGCGATATCGTAGATCAGCTGCTCCGAATCCGCCCAGCCCAGGCAGGGATCCGTGATGGACTTGCCGTAGATGCCCTCGCCGATCTTCTGCGAGCCTTCTTTGATATAGCTTTCCACCATCACGCCCTTCACGAGACTGCGGATCTCGGGATTGACGCGGCGGGAATGCAGCACTTCCTTGACGATCCTGGGCTGCTCCGCAAATTTCTTTCCGGAATTATTATGATTGGCGTCGATGATGCACGCCGGATTCTCCACCTTGCTCTCCGCATAAAGATCGCGCAGCAGGGCCAGATCCTCGTAATGATAATTTGAGATCGAGGAGCCGTGCTTGTTCACCGCCCCGCGCAGGATCGAATGCGCATAAGGGTTTCCGCTGGTCTTCACTTCATTTCCGCGGAAGATAAAGGAATGGGGCGACTGTGCCGCATGAATGGAATTGAGCATCACCATCAGATGACCGCTGGTGGGATTCTTCATTCCCGCCGCCACATCAAAACCGCTGGTCGCCAGACGGTGCTGCTGATCCTCGACGGAACGTGCCCCGATGGCCACATAGGAAAGGATATCCGAAACATAGGGCCAGTTCTCGGGATAAAGCATCTCATCCGCAGCCGTAAGCCCGGTCTCCCTCATCACGCGCAGATGCATCTGCCGCATGGCGATGAGTCCCTGCTTAAAATCCTCGCTGCCTTCCGGATCCGGCTGGGATACGATCCCCTTGTAGCCATCCCCGTTGGTTCGGGGCTTGTTCGTATAGACCCGGGGCACCAGCACCAGACGGTCCTTCACTTTATCGTAGATCCTCGCCAGACGGTTTGCGTAATCGCAGACCGCCTCTTCGTTATCGGCCGAGCAGGGTCCGATGATCACCAGGAACTTATCGCTCCTTCCGGCGATCACATCGCAGATCTCCTTATCCCGCTTCTCTTTCAGCTTTTTGAGTTCCTCCGATACGGGATACTGCGCGCAGATCTCCTCCGGCGTGGGCAGCGGTCTTATGATCGAAAAAGACATTGACTTACCTCCCTTACAGTCTGTGATATTCGGGATAGCGGTTTTCAAACACGCAATAGTACTCAAATCCGCATTCCTTCAAAAGCTCCGTGACATCTGCAAAATGCTGCGCCATATGTTCGCAGTCATGAGCGTCGGAACCGATGGTGATGATCTCGCCGCCCAGCTCCTTATAACGCTTCAGGATATCCATGCAGGGATGCGGTCCGCCCATCCCGTAGGCATAGCCGCTGGTATTGGCCTCGATCCCTTTCTCGTGCTCCAGCAGAAGCTTCAGCACTTTATCGATATCCTCCCTGTATTCCTCGAAACGGAAGTTTTTCCCCTGCGAAGGCGCATAACGGAGCACATAATCCAGATGACCGTACACGTCGAAATTCTGAAAGCCCCGGATGCAGTCCGCCATATAGCGGAAATATTCGTGCACCGCTTCTTCCTCGCTCCGCCCGCCGAAGAAATCCTCCTTCAGATAGGGATCCTTTCCGTTGCAGAGATGCTGGGACGCGATGATAAAATCAAATTCATGCTCCTTACAGAAAAGCGTGTTTTTTCTTGCCACCGTCGTCTGCATGCCCAGCTCGATCCCGAAGAGCACCTTGATCCGTCCTTCATACTCATGGCGATAACGCAGCAGATCGTAAAGATAAGCGTCCGCGTTCACTTCAAAATAGTCCTTCGGCTCATTCTCCGTATAAACAAAATCAAAATCCATATGCTCCGTAAAGCAGATCTCCTTCAGCCCCAGAGCGATCGCATTTTCGATCATATCCTTCATGGGTGTTTCCGAATCCCCGGAAAACGAGGAGTGCAGGTGTGTATCCGCAATGACTGCCATAAAAGAACCCTCCTTTTCACAAACTGAACTGATTTTACAATAAAATCCGCTTTATTGCAATTCTCCGCCGTAGCTGCGCGCATATAGCAGCTGCGGGCATCGTTTGCGATGCTGTACTCACTTCCGATGCGCAGCTGCAGGTGGCGGAGCATTCGGAATGAGGCGGCTTTTTCGTATTCAGGTGAATACAACAGGGATGATCCGCCACGGAAGGCGGATCAAGTGCACGAGTGCATGGATGCACGCCGTGCACGACCCGGAATGACAGTATCACCTTGACCTGAATACGCATAAAAAGCCAGCCGAATGCAGAGCGGAGTCCACCGCAGCTGCGCAATCGGACGTTACTCAATCATAAAACATGCCGCAGCTGCGATCTCGCGCCTCCCCCTAACATGGAAAGCCCCCGGTCCAACGGCCGGGGGCTTTCCTGAAATAGAGGAGAATAATGATTTTCGAAAAACGGGTTCAACCCCGCGGGAAATTCTTTGCGTAAACCTCACGCAGCTTGTTCTGGGACATGTTCGCATAGATCTGCGTCGTAGAGATATCGGAATGTCCGAGCATCTCCTGCACACTTCTGAGATCCGCGCCGTTCTCCACCAGATGCGCCGCGAAGGAATGGCGCAGGGTATGCGGCGTGATGTCGGCCGTGATCCCTGCTTTTCTTGCATAATATTTTACCAGCTTCCAGAAACCCTGGCGGCTCATGGCCTGTCCGGAGCAGTTGGTAAACAGAACGTCGGAATTCTGATCCGCGAGCATCATATCCCGCGCGTTCTTTATATAATCGGCCAGCGCACGTTTTGCGGGAGCACCGAAAGGAACCACGCGCTCCTTTCTTGCGTCGCGGCATACGATATAGCCGACCTGAAGATTCACATCGCTTACTTTCAGACCGATCAGTTCGGAAACGCGGATGCCGGTAGCATATAAGAGTTCCAGCATTGCGCGGTCACGAAGATCTTTGGGAGCGCCGCCCCTGGGCTGTTCCAGCAGACGGTTCACTTCTTCGGTAGTAAGGATCTCGGGCAGCTTCTTTTCGATGTGCGGCGCCTTCAGATCCTCGGAGATATCCTCCGTGATATAGCCCTTACGGAAAAGGAAATGGAAGAAAGCTTTGATGGAAGCGATATTTCTCGAAACCGTAGCAGCGGCGGATCCGCTCTTTTCCATATACAGCACATAGGACTGCAGCGTCGTCATGCTCACGCGTGAAAGTTCATGTATCCCCTGTGCGTTCAGAAATCTCTCCAGCTTCGCTATATCCCTTTTATAGGAAAGCTCGGTATTCCGGGATGTCTTCTTTACCTCCTGCAGATAAGTAATAAACTCATCCAGTTCTCTCTCCATCATGGAAACATCAGCAACACTTACCATCATTACCCTACCCTCTTCATAATTTATTTGCATGCGTCCGGGATTCCTCTTCCCGATCCGCTGCCCTCGCCGGACAGACTGCTTATTAGCCCGGGGATCGATCCATGGCCGTACCAGCATGGCCGGCGCTTATTTTGATCCCGGCTCTGCTCCATGACGGCGCACTACATAAAAAAGCAACATAAATTCATTAACAATAAATTTACGAATGCCTGTAAATACGCAGTCTCAAACCGGCTGTGATTGAAATTATACGGGGTGAAAAAAAGAAAAACAAGCGGAAAATCAAGAGAATTTCAGCTTAAAAAAGCCCGAATTTTATGTTGACACAAAATATCGAAAAGCCGTTTTTTTGCCCCACCACATCTTGAAAAAACAGAGCAAAAATTATTTTTTGACTTGACCGGTACGGTCAAAATTATGTCACTCCTTATGTAAACCGACCGCTCTGTCTTCCGCAGTCATAGGCCAGGATCGCGGCTATAGTCTTACCGTCGTTGAGTTCTCCGTTATAGATCATGTCAAGCAGAGTTTCCCTTTCCCACGCTTCGACATTGATATATTCGTCCGGATCGAGGGAACGCTCGCTTTCGGACAGTCCCGTTGCCAGATAGATATCGATCTTCTCTCCGCTGTACGCCACCGTGGGATAGAAGCGCAGCAGCGGCTGTATCTTTTCGGCGGTAAAGCCGGTCTCTTCCTTCAGTTCCCGAAGCGCCGCTTCTTTCGTATCCTCTTCGGGACTCTCCAGTCCGCCTGCCGGCAGCTCCAGCATAAAGCGGTCGAAAGCATTCCGGTACTGACGCACAAGGATGAGCCTTCCCTGCTCATCAACGGGCAGCACTGCCGCAGCTCCCTGATGCCGGATAAAATCCCACTCGCGCAGCTGTCCGTCCGGCAGACGCACCGTATCGCGGCAATAGGTCAGTATGCTCCCCTTCAGCACCTCCTCGCGCTTCAGGCGTTCGATCTTCATATGATCAGGACTGTCCTGTCTGATCAGTTCCTCTGACATTTCCTTCTTCCTCCGTTTTGCATTCGGACCGTTCCGGACCGCATATTCCGGGATCTCCGGACTGCTTTTCCTACGCTTCCTTCACTTCTTCCAGATCAACGATGCCCGGCTTTACGGCCATCGAATAATTCGTATAGTATACGACAAAGCCAGGCGCGGCGCCGGCCGGTTTTTTCACGTCTTTCCGCTTAAGATAATCCACCTCGGCCTTGTCCTGATCCGCGGCTCTCGAATAAAAAGCCGCCAGCGCCGCCGCCTGTTCGAACACCTTATCCGGCAGCTCCCTTCCTTCGCTCTTGACCAGCACATGGGAACCCGGTACCTTTTTTGCGTGGAACCACCAGTCGTTTCCCACGGCGTTATGGAAAGTCAGTTCGTCGTTCTGGTAATTGTTCCGGCCCACATAGATATGAAAACCGTCCTTTGTAAGATAATGCAGCGGCCGGCTCCTGATCTTTTCCTTTTTCTCTCCGCTCTTCCTGCGCAGAAAACCATACTCCGCAAGCTCCTGACGGATCTGCGCCAGGTCCTCCTCGCGTCTTGCGATATCCAGCGCCAACTGTATCGTCTCCAGCTGGGAAAGCTCCCGCTCCACGGCCTCCGTCTGCCCGCTGAGAGCCGCATAACGCCTTTTCTCTTTCTGATAGCGCTTAAAATAGTCCTCCGCGTTCTCCATGGCACTCAGCTCCGGATCCAGCTTTATCTTCACGCTGCTGTTGTCATAATAATTCAGCGCCTCGTATTCGGCCGTCCCCTCCGGGATCTGATGCGCATAAGCCTGCAGCAGTTCTCCGTAAAGCTTCAGCTGTTCGCGTTTCTTTGTATCCTCCAGCTGCTTTTCCTGAAGCCTCAGCTTCTTCGCGTTGCGTTCGATATTCGTATTTACGATATGCCGCAGATCCGCGGAACGCTGCCGTATGCGTACCAGCCTTTCCTTTTCGGTATAGTAATGCTCGAGAAGTGCGGAAATGCTCTGAAAGCTTTTGCTCTCGCCGCAAAAACCCGTATCTACGGCCGCAAATTCCTTCGGAATCCCGTTTTCGTAATAGATCACCGGCGAAAAATCCCCACGGCGTATCTTTTCCATCATCTTTTCAAAGATATCCCAAAGACGGTCTGCCGCCGCTTTATCCTCCAGAAGCTCCGCCGCAGTCATCCTTTCTTCCACGCCCGAAAGCCTTACCAGCTCTGCGGCCGCCATCGGCGAAAGCCCGGAATAAGTGCTCATCAGCGCTCCGCAGAGGTCTTTTGCTCTGCCTTCCGCCCCCGCCAGAAAAGTCTCCCTGCTTTCCGTCAGGGGATCCTTCTTTTCACCGGCGCCGACAATGAAATACGTCCTTCCGGGCAGCACTTCTCGCACGGAACTCACCATGCCGTTCACACGTTTGATGGAGTCCACGATAATGCCTTTATCGTCCAGAAGGATGATGTTGCTGTGCTTCCCCATGATCTCCACGACCAGGGTCTTTCTGCACAGATCTCCCATCTCATCATAATGTTCCAGCTCCATACGCAGCACGCGCTCCAGTCCCGGCTGGGAAAAGCCGAGGATCCTGGCGCTCCCGATATGTTTTCGCAAAAGCATACAAAAAGCAGGAGCAGACGCGGGGCCTGTCCTGTTTTCCGTGCAGAGATATACCAGCGGCAGGGATGCATCCGCCGAAAGCAGAAGGCGTCTCTGCCCCGCAGCCGTCTTTACGGTCAGGAGCAGGGCATCCTTCTCCGGCTGCGCGATCTTTGCGATCCGCGCGCCGCCCAGTGTATCATTCAATTCTTTCACTACCGCTGCCAGAGTGATACCGTCGTAAGCCATCTTACTTCATTTCCCTGTTCTTTTTCCGCTTCAGCAGAGCGGCCGTATCCAGCGTGCCGGTATCGGGCACATCCAGTCCGTCCCGCTTCATCTGCTCCATACGTTCGGCCCGGCGCTGCTTTTCCTCTTCCTCCGCAGCGGCTTTGGCCTTTTCCGCCTCCGCTTCCGTCATCAGTTTGTTCAGATCTTCCGAAAGCCCATCTTCCTTCGCCTTCTGCTTCTTCTTCCGCTTTTTGATCACCGGTTCCCAGCCGAAGCGCCGCCCGGCGATATCCGCGATGAAAGCGAGCATCAGAAGGATCAGAAGCAGCGGTGTCAGAGAGAAGCTGCCGTTCTTGCTCACATCGAGCTTCTTCCAGACATTGTCTTCCAGGGTGCGCCAGCTTCCGTACTGGTTGATAAAATTACGGAAACGCACATCGGTCACGTCGAAACGGTATTCGTCACTGTACTGTACCACGGTCGCCGTCGTAAAGGCACCGGTCACTTCTCCGTCATCGCTGCGCCGTATATTGATGTTGTAAAGACCGGTCTCCACACTGTCCAGTTCCGCCGTATAAACGCCGGGTTCCGCGGAAGTAAAGCTGATATCGCCGCTCGTTCCTTCCGGTGAAGTATAGAGACCGCTGATCTGCGTACCATCGCCGTACTGTGAGCTGTGATAGGTGATGACCGTCTTTCCGTCCTTGCTGCTCACATCCATGTAATCCTCACCGATGCCCGGCGTTCCGCCCAGAAAATCGGCGATACGTTTCCACAGCTCGGCATAACTCTCGTCACCCGAATAAGCTGCCGACCAGCCGCCGTCCACATCGGAATTCCATGCCACGGTCTTCCCCAGACCATACTGCCATACGGTCAGGAGAGGATCGTCCTGCCCGCTCACGAGCAGGGACTGGGAACCGGTCTTCGGTGTGGCCGCGATATAGCCGCGCACATTATACCAGCCTTCCTCAAAGAGGCCGCTGACCAGTTCATGGTTCATCTTCTGTATCACGGGATAATCGCCGTTCCGAATATAGGTACCGCCGCCCAGAAAGACTTCCTGCGCAAAGATCCTGGGGATATCCGTATTTGCATCCGCATAATAATAACGTCCGCCGCAGGCGTTTGCCAGGTTTTCCATCAGCTGTGTATCGGAAAAGCTGCCTACGGCAACGGTGGAAAGCGTGATGCCGGAACGCCGTATGCGGTCGGCTACCATGGAGAAATCATTGGTCTCGCCCATACCGTCCGTCAGAAGTATGATATGCTTTACTTCCGCATTGCAGTTTTCCAGTTCCTTCCGCGCCTCATCCAGCGCCGGCATGATGACGGTACCGCCACCGTCGGTGATCCTTTCGATATCGCTCTTGATCCCGTCCTTGTCGGAGGCGTCCGAAATACGGTGTGCCCAGGTATAAGTGTCGTCAAAGGCCAGGATACCGACCATATCGTCGTCTCTCAGATTATCCACGCCGCGTTTCGCCGCTTCCACAGCCACATCCAGATAAGTCAGACCGGCGCCCGCATAACTGACCATGGAACCGGAGTGGTCGATGACCATGACGATGCCCGTAGTCGGGATCTGTACGGTTCCGCGCAGTTCCATATTGACCGGAAGCACGGTCTCGATCGAGGTATCGTTATAGCCGCCCATCATAAAGCTGTCTTCGCCGCCGCAGGCCGCAAAACCGCCGCCGTAATCGCGCACATAGCCCTCCAGATTATTCATGAATTCCTCGGGCAATTCCTCGACCATGACGTTTTCCAGGATGATCGCCTTGTAGGCAAGCATCTCGTTAAGATCTCTCGGCGCGCGTCCGGGCCGCATAAACTCCGCGTTTACATGAGCCGCGTCCAGAACACTTTCAAAGGCGGAACCGCTCTCTCCCTTTCCTTTCAGCACCAGGATACGGGGCGCATCCTCCACCCGTGCATAAGCGCTGTAGCTGTTGTTTTCCTTGACGGAATCGCCCTCGGCCTCCACACGGACCTCATAGCTTTCCACATCATCGCTGGTCACAGTTTCCTCGAATACGAACTCGTTACTGCCCTTTTTCAGCTCCACCGCTTCCTTTGCCACTTCCTTTCCGCCGGAAAGCAGGGTGATCCGGGCTTTGGTGTCGAAATTGCTCTCCACCGCAACCTTCAGATAGTAACTGTCGCCGCTGTGCAGTGTCTCGGGCATATCCACGTTCTTTACATAGACGTCATCACCGGACGCGCTCTCAAGAAGCACCGCCTCAAGACTCACATCCCCGCCGATAAAGAGCGCCGCCGTACGGTCGAGATTTCCCGCGGTCTCTTTTCCGTCGGTCAGGACAACGATACGGCCGGCCGAATCCGAAGGAAGCATCGAAACCGCCCTCTGCAGACCGCTCTCAAAATTGGTCGCGGTTGCATCGGTCTTGGTTCCCAGTCCCATATACATATCTTCGTCCGTAACAAACTGCTGAACGCTCGCATCACGCCCAAAGGTAACGATGGCGTACTGGTTGTTCTTCGGCATATGCGAGACCGCATTATCGATATACTCGTCGAATGCCTTCAGATTGTCGGAATCGCTTACGGACAGATCCACCAGAAAGACCGTGGTCGTCAGACGCGAACGTTTCGGAAGGCGTATCCCCAGAAGCGCAAGGATGCATAAAAGCAGAAGTACGCTTCTGGTGATCAGATAAAACTTTCCGCGATAGTTCATCTTCTTCATAAAGATGAGCCACTCGATCAGAAGCAGGACGATCACCGCGATCAGGAGTGCATTGGTCAGATTCCTCTTTGCCAGTGCCTCGGTAAAGGCTCCTCCGCTATGTACATCCTCTGCCGTAGCCCTGCCGTCTCTTCCTGGTACGGAAGGCCGGATCACAAAGTATTCCTCCTTCTCGCCGCCGCGGATCTTAAAGAGCCCGGCGTGATCCATATCCGCCGCCAGTGCCTGCTGCTCTTCCCCGCTGCCGTTCACATCCGATACCATCATATCGGCGGCCGTCACTTCCGCAGACGGATTGAGCTGTATCAGTTCTCCGGCTTCATAGATATCCTTTCCGAGAAGGCTCATGTCCGAAAGATAGGAAAGCGCTCCCGCCATGAATACAGGGAATTCGGCCTGTACGGGGAAATCCGTTTCGCGGATATCAAAGCCCACCACAACTTCTTTGTGGTTTTCGTTTACGCCGTAATATCCCACGCATTTCCCGTCCACTTCCATGAAGCTTTCGGCCCATTCCGGCAGATCGTAAAACTGTACGACATTGCTGCCGATACTGAACGCCTTCAGGCCTTCCGTGACCGGAGATTCGCTCACATTGACCACGACATGATCCGCACTGCCGCTTCCCCCGCTGTTTTCAAAACGCAGCATATTGATGGTAACACCGTCCTCGCTGCGTCCCTCGGTATTCCTTCCGCTCTTTGCCCCCTGGGGAATGAAGCCCGCGTCATAGATCGCTACATTGTAGGAGCCCGCGCTGATGGCGCTGTCGGTCACCGTCCGGGTCAGTGCTTCGCCGCAGATGGCCGTATACGCCCTTTCAACGAAGGTATTGCCTTCGCCGATGAGGATCCCGTGCGTGGTTCCGGCCCTGCGGCCCAGCGTATACGCCCTGTTATCCACGTTCAGGCTGTCATTAAGCCCGCTGTCCTCAAAACGGATCGCCGTCAGCTCCGCACGGACATAAGCATCCTCCACGGCCAGACCCGAGAACAGGATGGAACTGCTCTTGCCTGCTTCCGTAGAGGCCTGCTGCATACCGAGGATGCCGCCCTGTGCATCATAAAGCGTCACGTCAAAGTTTGCGCGCGATCCCGAATAGTTCGTGAAACGCAGCGCCGCTTCCTTTCCATCCTCGGAAAGGGAAACATAATCAAGGGAAACGTTCGATGCCTCTTCACCGACATCGATCATATCTGCATGAAGGTTTTCGGAAAGTTCTCCGGCAGATGTAGCTCCGTCGCCGTCGGTCAGGATCAGCAGATTATCGCTTTCGAGCGTGGCAGCCAGACGGAAAGCATCCTGCATATTGCCCTCGCGGTCCGCGGCCTTAACGGCTTCCACGGCCTCTTTCAGGCGGTTGCGGTCCGTGGAATTAGCCAGAAGGATATTGGCCTCGTCCGAGACCGCGATCAGACTGATCTCGCCCGAAGCGGAAGCGATATAATCCAGCGCTTCCTCCTTGGCCAGATCCAGGCGGCTGTCTCCGGAAGCATTCACATGCTGCATGCTCAGCGAAGCATCCAGGATGATGGTCGTACTCCCGCCCTGGCTGGAACGCATCATCACAAACGGCGCCATCAGCGCGAGCGTCAGGAGCAGAACCATCAGGATCTGCAGCGCCATCAGGATCTCGGAACGGAATTTTTCAAAAAACGTCCGGGACTGACGGTGTTTAAACAGCTTTTCCCAGAGCAGATTGGAGGAGATCTCCATATCCTTTCCCCGGGGCTTCAGGATATATAAAAGGATGATGACCGGGATCCCGATCAAAAAGACCAGTGGCCATAAACTCGTAAATGACATTTCAACTATCCTCTGACATTATCAATACTCGTAAATATCACGCAGCTTCTCAAAAACAATGCGGTCAAACTGCTCACCGGTCGAGCACAGATGATAGGAAGCCCCGCATTTCTTCGCGCTGCGTTCCAGCCCCCCGGTAAACTGCTCCAGCTCCTCCTTGTATCTGCGGATAGACGCACTCTCCATCGTTACGCGCAGCCGGGAATCCTTATTCTCCGAGTCGATCAGGAAAAAGGTACCGGAAAGATCGACGTTTACCTCTTCCTGCGCCAGGATCTGGAGGATCACGACCTTCTGCCTGCAATACTGGAGATAACGGATCAGCTGGATCAGGCTTTCCGGCTCCTCCACATATTCCTCGCTGAGGAAATCGGAGATGATCACGGAAAGGCCGGGCTGCATGCGTCCCATGCCCGCGATCGTATGCTGTACCTCTGCCGGGGCCGAGGGCTCCAGCTTTTCCAGATAACGTGTCAGCTCCCGGAAACCGCTCTTTCCTCCCGAAGCCGCGTAACGCTTTGCCGGATCGGCCAGATCGACGAGCAGCACATGATCCATGTTCATCAGCGCGATATAGGACAGCGCCGCGCAGAGTTCCTTTGCAAGCTCGGATTTTCTTTTTTCTCCGTATTCCATGGATTGGGAAAGGTCCAGGAAGAAGCTGATCCTGCTCTCCTTTTCTTCCATGTATTCCTTGATATACAGGCGGTCCAGCCGGGCATAGGCGTTCCAGTCTATGGAACGGATATCATCCCCCGGCATGTATTCCCTGAAATCCGAAAACTCCGCCGAACTTCCCTTCCGGACGGATTTGCGGCTGCCGAGCAGAGACGCGTTACTCTTTTTGTCCACGGCCAGCTTCAATCGTGCGAGCCTGCCGTAATAAGAGGCATCAAACATAGGATCAGTCTCCGCTCTTTTCGTTCTTCACACCCGCAAGCAGCTGCGAGATCACGGCATCTTCGTTCACGCCTTCGGAGATCGCATCGAAGGACAGGATCAGTCTGTGGCGCAGTACCGGATAGACCACACTGTCCACATCCTCAAAAGAAACATTATAACGCCCTTCAAGAAAGGCTCTGGCTCTGGCACCGCGCACCAGTGCCTGTGCGGCACGGGGGCTGGCCCCTTCACGGATGAAACGGTTTCCTCCGTGGGTCGCCATGATGATGTTGAGGATATAATCCATGACCGAATCGGCCAGCGGAAGTTCCTTGATCATATTGATCGCCGTCTGGAGTTCGTTCGCATTCAGGACTTTCTGTGCGGCACCGGAAACGGGATTCTCGGTAAGTGCAAGGATACCGGCAAGCTCCATCTTGCTCGGGAAGGGCACTAAAAGCTTAAACATAAAACGGTCCAGCTGTGCCTCGGGCAGAGGATAGGTACCCTCGGTCTCTATGGGGTTCTGCGTTGCCAGCACGAAGAAGGGTTCCGGCGTTGCATGGGAAACATTACCCACGGTCACACTGTGCTCCTGCATGGCTTCCAGAAGTGCCGACTGCGTCTTGGGTGTGGCACGGTTCACTTCGTCGGCCAGGATGATATTGGCAAAGATCGGGCCGGCTTCAAAACGGAAGGATGTATTTTCGGCATCCCTCACCATGATGTTCGTACCCGTGATATCACCGGGCATCAGGTCCGGTGTGAACTGGATACGCTTGAACGACAGATCCAGTACATGCGAAATGGTATTGACCAGACGCGTTTTTCCGAGTCCGGGCATACCTTCCAGCAGAACGTTGCCGCCGGAAAGGATCGCAAGTAGCACGGAGCGCACGATCTCTTTCTGTCCGATGATCTCCCGGCCGATCTCGTATTCACAGGCCAGAAGCTTTTGCTGCATTACCTCATATTCGTTCATTTTATTTCCCCCTGAAATATTTATTTATTTTTTCAGAAGCCGCCCCATGCAGGCACGACCGCTCTTGCGCTTTTGTCCCCCGCATCATCAGAACGAGCTGAAATACTCGCGGATCACATCCTCCATACCGGCAGGATATCTTCCGTTCTGTATCCCCTGGTATGCGCGGTTACCATATTCGCCCATCACGCTCTGGTAATCCTGCCGCTGTCCGCTCCAGCCGTAACCGTTATCATATCGTCCATACTGCGACTGTCCGTTTCCGCTGGGATTCCCGGTCAGAGGATCATCCGTACCGTCGGCATTGGGCAGGCTCACATAATCATGCGGAGTGCCGCCGCCGCCACCGTTGCCCTGACCCTGGCCGCCACCGCCGCCCTGGCCATCCTGCCCGTCGCCCTGACCATCCTGACCCTGACCCTGGCCACCCTGGCCCTGACCCTGCTGGCCCTGTTGTCCACCCTGCTGACCGCCTTGCTGGCCCTGCTGACCCTGCTGGCCCTGCTGACCCTGCTGGCCCTGCTGGCCCTGTTGCCCTTGCTGGCCCTGTTGCCCTTGCTGGCCCTGCTGGCCCTGCTGACCCTGCTGGCCCTGCTGGCCCTGTTGCCCTTGCTGGCCCTGTTGCCCTTGCTGGCCCTGTTGCCCTTGCTGGCCCTGCTGGCCCTGCTGGCCCTGCTGACCCTGCTGACCCTGCTGACCCTGCTGGCTTTGCTGTGCCTGCTGCTGTGCCTGCTGAACAGCACCTGCATGCTGGTTCATCTGCTGGGACAGCCCGCCGAACTGCTGTGAAAGCGGCGGATTTCCGTCATCCTGATCCTGATCCTGTTCTTCTTTTTCCTGCTCTTTCTCCTCGTCCTTATCCGGATCTTCTTCCTCTTTTTCCTGCTGCTCACGCTGCTGCGCCTGCGCAGACATCTGCGACAGCGTAGCCGACATATTCTCAAACTTATAATCCAGACGGCCTGCGGCCTGATCCAGCTCGTTCAGATCCGATACCTGATCCATCTCTGCCATGGACGCCTGCAGCGATTCCATCATCTCATTGATCTGCTGGCGTTCCTGTTCGTTGAGTTTTTCTTGATCGATACTGCTCAGTTCATCCAGCGCATCCTTGATCTCTTCCTTCATTTCAGCGCTCTGCTTTTCTGTCTCGTGCTGTTCCTCCGCCATATCCCTGGCCTTGCTGGGCAGGAAATAGCAGGCGATCATCAGCGCGATCAGAAGGAGCGGCATTACAAGCCGGAACCAGCCGAGACGGATCGGAACAATGATACGCTCTGCTATGTCTTTCAGGCGGGCAGCGGCATCCTCTCGCTGCAGCATTTCCAGCCGATGCTTTCTTTCCTCATATTTTTTCTTCTTATCTTCCGCTGCCTTTACCGGAGCTTTTTCCTCCTCTTCATCATCGTCGATGTCGAAATGATCCATATCGACATTATCTTTATCCGCAGCTTCTGCAGACAGCTTTTCGTCTGCCCCGTCCTTTTCTTTGCCGGATGCTTTTTCAATACTCTTCTTCTCCGCACTCTGCTTCTCTTTACGGATCTTTTTCAGTGAAGAAGTGCTTTCTTCCGCGTCATCTTCCCCGCTGTCCTCTTTTTCGATCTCCTCATATGCCGTAATGATCCGTTCTTCCAGGCCGAAGCTGTCGATCTTTGCTGCTGCGCTTTTCATATCCTTTGCGGTCAGACTGCCGACCATGATCCCGGCGATCAGACCGACGCCCGCGGCAGCCAGCGCAAAAGCATGCGCGTAATAGAACGGCCGGAACACGGAATATACTTCAAAAAGTACCGCGAATACCAGCCCTATGCACAGGCCCTCCAGCATGCGCTTCAGCAGCGTCTGCGTATTCATACGCCGGCGTACCTGACGTATCATAGCCAGGATATACTCTTTTCCGCTTTTTTCATTTTTCATTCTTGGCACCTGCCTTTTTTGCTTTCTTTGCGGCCGCCTTGTCCGCTTTTGCCTTCTCTTTCATCTCTTTCTTTGCTTTCTTATTTCCTCCGCGGATGATATATCCGTGAAGCGGATCGATCCTCCAGGCCGCCAGTCTCTGCAGCCCGAAAGATATGAGCAGCGTGCTCAGACCCGAAAGCGCAAGCCAGCCCCAGCCGCTCCAGAAACTGATCGGGTTATTGCCGAAAGCCTGCGCAAACAGATCTTCTCCGAACATAAGGAAGAACATATAGATCACGGCTGTCACCGGATTGATCAGGTTCAGGATCGAGATCGGTATCACGCTTGAGGAGGACAGGCTCACGATCAGAAGGATGACCGTAGGGATCAGGGACACCATGATCACCAGGAAATAAAACACATAGGTCAGGATGATCGCCGTGATGCTCTTCTGTGTGAGCGTTGATGCAAAGATCCCTATGGAACCCGCAAATACCGCGAATATAAGAAAGGCGATCATGACGATCACGAGGTTCCACCAGCTCATCCCGCCGATCGTAAAGGATACCGCCATGAGCGGGATACTCGCTACGATAAAGATCAGCATACGGATCACTGCCGAGGCAACCTTTCCCCGGACAACAGCCTTGGAACTCATGACTGTCGTAAGAAGCAGGTCAAAGGTCTGCTTCTCCTTTTCACCCGATACTGCCGTAGCCGTAAGGACCGGCATGACCAGCGCGATGATGCCGAACTGCACCGCGGCAAGGATCGGAAAGAGGGAAACAAAATCCTCATACTTATTGGTATAGCCATAGCCGCTGTTTACATCAAAGATGAGCCATACAACAAAGAAAAAGATCAGTGCAAGGATCGCTTCGTAGGCAAATATCCCCCAGGCGGTCTTCATGCTGCGTGAGATCACCTTGAGATCTTTTTTTACTATAGGATTCAAACGTATGCGCGAGGGCTGTTTTTTCTTTTTATTCATATCGCTCCGCCTCCGCTGACATTATTGATCCCCGGATTCTGCACCATATTCATACCATTGCCCTGCAGTACTTCCGGCCCTGCATTCATCTGCACCTGGCCGGCAGGCATTTCTGACATCGCATTCATCTGCGCCTGGCCGGCAGGCATTTCTGACATCACATTCGTCTGCGGCTGCTGTCCCATGGGCATCCCCGCCATTGCATTCATCTGCGGCTGCTGTCCCATGGGCATTTCCGCCATCGCATTCGTCTGCGGTGGCTGTCCCATGGGCATCCCCGCCATGTTCATACCCTGCGCATTCATGCCCTGCATCGGTCCGGGCATAGGATTCATCTGCTGCGGATAGCCCTGCATCTGACCGGGCATACGGTTCATCCCCGGCACCGTACCCATGGGCATCCCCGCCATGTTCATACCCCGCATCGCTCCGGGCATTGCATTCATCTGCTGCGGATAGCCCTGCATCTGACCGGGCATACGGTTCATCCCCGGCACAGCTCCCATGGGCATCCCCGCCATAAGGTTCATTCCCTGCGGGATCTGAGGCACCATATTACTGGTAAGGTTGATAAACAAAGCCTCAAGACTGCTTTCTTCCCTGCGGAAACCTCCGACCAGTACCCCGGCCGACATGAGCTGACCGACTACACGGTTGATCTCCAGATCACGTCCGTCGCAGTTGATGACCACTTCATGCTCCCGCACGGAAACGATCTCGATCGCAGGCGTTTCTTTCAGACGCTCTACCGCCTCCTCCATATTGCTGCGGATCGTGATGATCAGATGATGCTCATTACGCCCCATCCCAAGGATATCTTCCATCTTTCCGGCCGCGACCAGACGTCCGCGGTTCATGATCCCGATACTGGTACACATTTCAGAGATATCCGAAAGGATATGTGAGGAAATGATCACCGTTTTTCCCAGAGAATGAAGATTCAGGAGCAATTCCTTCATCTCCACCCTGGCTCTGGGATCCAAGCCCGAAGAAGGCTCGTCCAACACCAGCAGCTCCGGATTATGCAGCAGGGCACGTGCTACGCACAGTCTCTGCTTCATGCCCCTGGACAGCGTGTCCACATAGGCATCCTCACAGCCCTGCAGATTGACCAGTTCCAGCAGATCGCCGGTCATCCGGCGGATCTCCATGTCATCGATCCCGTAGATGGATCCGTAAAACTCCATATATTCGCGGACCTTCAGATTGTCATAAACCCCGAAGAAATCGGGAACATAACCGATGCAGCGGCGCACCGCCTCGGTCTGCCGCCGCAGCTCATAGCCGGCGATAAAGATATTTCCGTAATCCGGTTTCAGAAGGCCGCAGAGCATACGTATCGTTGTAGTCTTTCCGGCGCCGTTGGGGCCGACAAAACCAAAGAGATCCCCCTTAGGCACATGCAGCGAAAGGCGGTCCACAGCCCTTATTCTTCCGTATATTTTGATCAGATCGTTCAGATAGAGCATAGCTTTACTCCGTCGTGTACAGGCAAAGGAAGCTTTCTTCCGCAGCACCGTCGGTGATCAGGCCTTCACCCTTCTTCGTCACACCCACCGCAAAACAGCTGTGTTCGCGCAGCTCATACGCGGCAAGCGCAAGCGCCTCATACATCCCGGCCGCTTCGTAATCCTCATTATTATAGTAACGTAAAGCATCGGTCTCCAGCATGGAATATCCGGTATAGGAAATCCTTGTGAGCGATGCGATCTGCAGCATCTCCCCGCTGCCCACATTTTTCATCACATCATAATATCCGTCGCAGACCAGCAGCACATAATCCAGATCATAGGGCGAATTATTCTGCAGGCTTCCTACCAGCTTCGAATTCTCCAACCTCAGATCCATGGCGAGATCCCCGCTATTGTAACTGTTTTCCGCAAGCATCGTAAAATACGCTTCATCAAAGGCCGTTTCCGGAACATATTTCAGAAGCATGCCGTCCGGTGAATCTGCTGTGCGGTATGAATAGGGCGCACTCGCCGAAAGCGAACGATAATGATCCATGATAAAAGGACCGGCCGCACGATAATCCCCCTTTGCAGTAACTGTCCAGGGTTTTTGCGCGGAATTATAGCCGAAGACAAAATCCCTCTCAATACCGCTTCCGTTCGACGGAACCACACGCACCGAACTCACCTCCCGGCTCTGAAGACGGAAACCTCTGGTACACACGAAAACAAGCAGTACAAACAGAAACGAAAGCGCCGGGATCACCAGCCAGATCTTTTCTCTCTTATCCATTTTTTTCAGGATCAGATACAGGATCGGTCCGATCAGGATCACATAGATCAGAATGATGATGCGGAGCAGTATGGAATTGATACTCCGTTTTCCCTGAAGCAGACCGTAACTCTGCTGCAGTGAATAAGAATTGATCTGTTTGCCGCCGACAGGGGCATTGTTATCCGCGATATTCCGGATCTCCGTTGTAAGTACATCCGCAGCAAAGATCCTGTCCAGATCCGGATCGGAAAGTGACAGGCTCAGAAGCAGGATCGCTCCTGCGCCTTCCGTCTTTTCGTTCCATTCCGGATAGCTTCCGACAAAATTGTGATACTGCGAGCCGTAATCGATATCCGCCAGTTCCATATATCCTGTCATGGAAAAATAGGAATAAGCCGGCTGGGAACCGGCCGGTCCCAGCTTTGCATCGATAAAATCGGGATCAAAAGCATCAAAAGCCGCATCCCGGGTATCCCCGGTCCCGATCACCAGGATACCGCCGCGTCTCGTCCAGCTCTGGATCGCTTCGATGGCTTCCCTGGGGAGCGTGGAGATGTCATAATCATTGATGATAAGCGCCGTCATGGAAAGCAGTGTGCCGTCCGTCAGCTCTGTCGGCATGAGATACACATCATCCCATTCCTCATCCGGCTGGCCGGGATAACCATACTGATAAGCGCTGTTCATCTGACCTGCGATATAGTTCAGCGACGAACCGCTCATGCTCAGGACACCGTATTGCCGGTCTCCCTCTTTGTCAAAAAGATGCTTCTGCTTTTCGGCAAAAACCTCATTTTCTTTTTTATCAACGATCCTTATCCATACATCGCCCGCATTCTGCCCCATACCGCTCGATGTGATCGGATAACTGATCTCTACGACGGCGGTCTCCCCGCTCGCAACGGCAACATAGGAATCATAGACAAGCGCTCCTCCCGGAGAACCGCTGGGGTTGATCTCCAGACGCACATAACCTCCGAAGTCCTTTCCGTTATTGGTCACGTTGACCACAACATCACAGGTGGAATTCTCCAGGTCTTCGGAGGCCGATGCCTTGATCGAAAAATCATTCTCATCATCATCTCCGTCCCCTGCCTCAGAGTATAAATACGGAGCGATCACGAAAGAGAACGCAAGAAAAACGATCAGATATAAGATTTTTCTGTAAGTTTTAGCATTCATAATCCTGCAGTCACCGTCCCGGTAAAACCGGGTGCCGGTTTACGCCTTGTCGCCGATCAGCCAGTCGTACATCTCCTGGTATTTGTCGGCTGATACATGCCAGGAATAGTCTACCGCCATATCCCGGTCGATCATCTTGTTCCATTCGCGGCGTTTGTCATAGTAGATCTTTTCCGCATAACGTATCGTCGCGAGCATTTCATGCGCATTGTAGTTCATAAAGGAAAAACCGGTACCGCTGGAGTCAAATTCATTATACGGCTGTACGGTATCCTTCAGGCCTCCGGTCTCCCGCACGATGGGCACGGTGCCGTAGCGCAGGGCCATGAGCTGGCTCAGACCGCAGGGCTCAAACATGGACGGCATCAGGAACGCATCGCAGGAAGCATAGATCTTGTGCGAAAGCTCTTCCGAATAATAAATGTTGGCCGAAACCTTCGAACCGTACTTCCAGTCGAAGTGCCGGAACATATTCTCATAACGTTCCTCGCCGGTACCGAGCACAACGATCTGCACGGCGTCCTGGCAGAGTTCATCCATGATATAGGCGATCAGATCGAAGCCTTTCTGGTCGGTCAGACGGGAAACGATACCGATCATCATGATCTTGTCGTCTTCCTCCAGGCCCAGCTCCTTCTGTAAAGCCCTCTTGTTCTTTATCTTTTCCTTGCGGAAATTTTTCGCATCATAACGGTATTTTATAAAGCTGTCGTGGGACGGATCGTATTCGTCATAGTCGATACCGTTCACGATACCGCGCAGGTCACCGCTGCGTGCCTTTAACAGGCCGTCCAGCCCCTCGCCGTAAAAAGGCGTCTTGATCTCTTCCGCATAAGTATCGGATACCGTGGTGATCGCATCCGCATACACCAGGCCGCCCTTTAACAGATTGGCATCCCGATAGCTCTCCAGCTTGTCCGGCGTGAAAAAGTCGGCCGGGATCCCGGTGATATCACGCATTTCCTGCACATCCCAGCGCCCCTGGAATTTCAGGTTGTGGATGGTCATCACGCTCTTCATCCGTGCGAAGAGCGGATTGTTGCGGAAACGTTCCTTCAGATATACCGGCACCAGTCCCGTCTGCCAGTCGTGACAGTGCAGAAGATCCGGTTCAAAATCCAGAAGCGGGATCGCCGAAAGCGCCGCTTTGGAGAAAAAGGCAAACTTTACGATATCTTCGTAAACATCGTTACTGTAAGGCCGGAAACCTCCGAACATCATTTCGTTGTCAATGAAATAATACTTTACACCCTCGACTTCCGCTTCCAGGATGCCCACATATTCGTTCTTCCAGTGGAAATCCATGTAAAAGTGGGTCTTGTACTTCATCCTGTCCTTCATTTCCTGGGAAATGCAGGTGTACTTCGGAAGCATCACCCTCACATCAAAGTAACGTTTGTCAACGCACTTGGGCAGAGACCCCACCACATCCGCCAGGCCCCCGGTCTTGATGAAAGGAACACCCTCCGATGCGATAAAAAGTATGTTTTTCATTACGTCCCCTCCGGCATTCGATGCCAATTGTTATATAACTGTCCACATTTTTCGCCCCGGCATCCTGTAACCCCCGCCGGATCATTTCCGGAAATAATTATACCCCATTTCATGCTACTTGGAAAGTGAAAAAAATGTGTCCACGGCATCTCCGTCCTCCGGCCTGTCCTGTCGGCTTCAGGCCGCCCCGCCGGTGCATTTCCGGCTCTTAAGACCTCCCTCGGTATACCAAATGCACAGGGAGATCCGTCCCCCCTGTGCAAATATACGTTCCGCCTGCTTGTTTTTTATGGTTTCCGGGAAAAATTACGGTTCTTCCTCCGGAAATACATTCGTGATGATCTCAAACGTAAGTGAATTATCCTCCGCATCCCTTACCACGATCCCCAGATGCGGTCCGGTGGACATGCCGGTGTTTCCGAGGGTTCCGATCTTCTGTGCGGCCTCCACCCGGTCTCCCGTCGAAACCAGGATCTCATCCAGGTGACGGTATTCGATCGTATTTCCGTTACACTCCGTAGTGATATAATTCCCCCTCTCCATATCAAAACCGCAGTCCGTCACAACTGCATCGTGCATAGCCAGCACGCTTTTTCCCGTTTCTCCCGGAATGGAAAGGTATCCGTCCTCCGTAGCGATGGCGATCACATTGCACTCTCCGAGCGGAACTTCCTCAGTCCCTTCCGCCCCTTCAGGAGCATCTGTCCCGGCTTCATCCACGGGCCACGCCCACTTCGAGTTTTCACCGAAAAGATCTTCATCATAAATATATCCCGCTTCGCTGGCATTATATAGGACAATGGCACTGTCATGATAATTGAAAAGACTTACATAATATATTTTGCCATCGTCAAAATTGCCTTCCACCCCCAGTTCTTCCAGCTCCTGCTCGATCCCGGCGTCCTGTCCTTTTCCGTCCGGATCCGTGCCGTCTTCCTCCGCACGCACATCTCCGCTGTCATCGGACACCGGCGCTTTTTCCGCCTCCGGCTCCTCCGCCGCTGTGGGTATCGCTTCCTCCGTATCCTCCGTCAGAACAGCAGCGTCCTCGGATGCCGCGGGAGCATTTCCCGCCTCACTCTGCTTTTTCGCACTGATCCCGTTCCAGATCAGTCCCAGTGCCACCAGGCAGAACAGTCCGGCTGCCGCCATAAGGATACGGCCGGTCACTGCCGGGGCCGCCGAAAAGCCTTTTTCGGGCAGTACGGTACCGGTCTCCTTTTCGACCATTTCCCTGATATGTTCCATATTCTCTTTTTTCATTCTCATCATACACCTCCGCATTCCTGCACGCGTCCGGGCCATGTCCCTTTTCTCCGGTCCTTAGCGTCCTAACAGGTCTCCGCGTCCTTCATCATGCCCTTCAGTTTCTGCTTGGATCTGAAAAGCCGGTTCTCGACCTTCTTTTTGTCCATTCCCATATCCCTGGCGATCTCGGCCGGTTTCTGTTCATAACAGTAACGTCTTTTAACGATCTCCCGGTCTTCCCCGGAAAGCTGCTCCAGACACTCATCGATCCCGTCCCAGCCATCCGTCTCATCCTCCGCGGATGCGGCTTCCGGAAGCTCTTCCATGCTCTCTTCCTTCCTCGCCATGATGGTACGGAGGCGGTCCACCGCCCTGTTCCTGGCCATCGTGCACAGCCAGGTGGACAGCTTCCCCCTGCCGGCCTCGTACTTCTCCGCCTTCTGCCAGAGCGTGATGAACACATCCGCTACACATTCTTCGATATCCGCTTCGGAGGATCCCAGAACCTGTGATGCCGCCTTCCAGAGCATACGGCTGTAGCGCTTCATCACATAAGCCAATGCCTTCTCATCACCGGAACGTATCCCGTTTATGACTTTCTCGTCGGTCATAAGCTGACTCCTTTCGTGTTTTCTGACCCGGTCATCTATGATACGGATGCCGGCTGCAAAAACACTCACACAAAACAAAAATAATCAAAAAGGCCACGGATACCCACCCGTGGCCGGATCTCCTGATCCGCTTCAGCGCGTCAGCATCGCCACCGCCTCGCTCCAGCCCTTAATATGCTTTTCGCGTTCGGCTTCTTCCATCTGCGGTTCAAAGCAGCCGCTTCCCCCGCTGCACTTTACGATATCTTCTTCGTCCTTCCAGAAGCCCACGGCCAGTCCGGCGAGATAGGCAGCCCCCAGTGCCGTAGTCTCCACGCACTCCGGCCGGTATACCTTTACCTTACTGATATCCGCCTGCATCTGCATCAGATAATCGTTGCTGCTGGCACCGCCGTCGACCTTCAGCTCTTTCAGCTCCTCTCCGGCATCCTGCGCCATGGCCTGCACGAGGTCATTAACCTGATATACGATAGAATCCAGCGCCGCCCGTATGATATGACAGCGCCCTACGCCCCTGCTCAGCCCGGTGATGATGCCCTTGGCTTCCGGTTTCCAGTAAGGAGCTCCCAGCCCTGTAAATGCCGGCACGATATAGCAGCCCGCGGTATCCTCCACCTTCCGCGCCAGTTCCTCGCTCTCGGGTGCGGACGCGAGCATCCCCATCTCGTCCCTGAGCCACTGGACCACGGCTCCTCCCATAAAGACCGAGCCTTCCAGTGCGTATACGTTCTTCCCGCCGATGCCCCAGGCAACAGTGGTCACGAGACCGTTCTTCGAAAGGACCGCCTTCTCTCCGATGTTCATCAGCAGAAAACAGCCGGTCCCGTAGGTATTCTTGATATCACCCGGCCGGAAGCATTTCTGTCCGAAAAGGGCAGCCTGCTGGTCCCCGGCCGCACCGGCGATCTTTACCGCCCCGCCCAGGAAGGCCGGATCCGACTCACCGTATACCGTACTGTTTGGCACCGGCTCCGGAAGCATCCCCATGGGGATCCCAAGGAGTGCGCAGATCTCTTCGTCCCATTTCAGTTCGTGTATGTTAAAGAGCATGGTGCGTGAAGCGTTGCTGTAATCCGTCACATGCACCCTGCCTTTGGTAAGCTTCCAGATGAGCCAGCTTTCCACGGTGCCGAAGAGCAGCTTTCCCTGCTCTGCCTTTTCCGCAGCTCCCTCCACATGATCCAGGATCCATTTGAGCTTGGTCGCGGAAAAATAAGGATCGATGACCAGCCCCGTCTTCTCCCGTATCATATCCTTATATGGCGCCAGCTCCTCGCAGAGCTTCGTTGTCCTGCGGCATTGCCAGACGATGGCATTGCAGACCGGCAGCCCGCTCTCCTTATCCCACACGATGGTCGTCTCACGCTGGTTCGTGATCCCTATGGCCTCGATATCCTCCACACCGATCCCCGCTTTCGACATAGCCTCCACGGCCACGCCCAACTGCGCGGACCAAAGCTCCATGGGATCGTGCTCTACCCAGCCGGCCTGCGGATAATACTGCTTTATCTCCTTCTGCGCAAGACTCACGATCCTGCCGCTTCTGTCAAAAATGATCGCCCTCTCCGAGGTCGTTCCCGCATCGAAGGACATGATATATTTTCCCATCCGTCTTTCCTCCATATTCAAAGCGGCGTGATATGCGGCAGAATAAAGCGGCCGCCTCCGCTGTCGCATCCATAACTAAGTTCTCATAAATATCCGAGCCCGCCCGGGATACTGTCCGAGCGCAGCTCACGCCCCGAAGGACATGGTGCAAGCAAGTGGGTGCTCCGAAAGCCACAAGGAGGATCCAGGCATATAAAACGGCAGTGCAGAGCGGCAGAAATAAAGCAAGACGACGCAGCATTGCCGTAGTTCTTAGCAAGCACAAGCGGCCAATCTCGCCCGAGGTACTGTCAGAGCGAAGCTCGCGCCCCGTTCTGATAGGCGCGAGCAAGCGAGTTGCCGAGGGCGAGTCGGTTTCAGGACGCGCAGTGCGAGCTTAGAACGGAGGCATCCGCGTAGTCGGCTGCTTTATTCTGACGCGCAACACGCCGTTTTAAGCCCGGAGGCCTCCGCATAATCAACTGTATTATTTTACGCCTTATCTATCGGCGCATTATGTCATACAGCTTTATTCGCGTCCTTTTTCAGCTGCCTTGCATTCGCCAGCACGGCTTCCGTGATACTGTCGCCGCCCAGCATCCTGGCCAGTTCTTCGATCTGTTCTTCGGAGGAGAGCTCACGGATCTCCGTCTCGGTACGTCCGTCCGCCGCTTCCTTTTCGATCAGGAAATGCGTATCCGCCATGGCTGCGATCTGGGGCAGGTGCGTGATACAGATGAGCTGGTGCTTCTTTGAAAGCTCTCCCATCTTTTCCGCGACCTTCCAGGCCGTACGTCCGCTGATCCCTGCGTCGATCTCGTCAAAGATCATGGTCTCGATCAGATCCCTGGCGGCAAAAACACTTTTAAGCGCCAGCATGATACGGGACAGTTCTCCTCCGCTGGCCACATCCTTTAAAGGCCGCAGCTTTTCACCGGGATTTAAGCTGATCATGAATTCCGCTTCATCCGTGCCTTTCGGTCCGGGCTCCGCTTTTTCGCTGAGCTGCACCTTAAAATCCGCTTTCAGGAAATTCAGGTCGGTCAGTACCGCCATCACTTCCTTTTCCAGCGACTCCGCAGCCTTCACACGCTGTTTGTGCAGGCTCCTGCAGCATTTGTCCAGACGCTCTTTTGTTTCTTTCAGGCTCTTTTCCAGTTTTTCCCTGGTAAGGTCCAGATCCCGCAGCTCCTCCGCCTCGGCACGGCGTTTTTCCAGATAGGCCAGAACGCTCTCCTCATCCTCCCCGTAACGGGCGATGAGACGCCGGATCTCGTTGAGGCGCGTTTCCGTCTCTTCAAAGCTCTGCGGATCAAAGAGACTGCTCTCCAGATAATCCGTCACCTCGCGCAGGCAGTCGCGGATCATCCCTTCCGCATCGGAAAGTGCTTCGGCACAGCCGGAAAGCGTATCGTCCCCCGATGCGGCCGAACGCAGCTCGTGAACCGCTCGTCCTATGGGTTCCAGTGCTCCGCCGCCGTCCTCCATGAGCAGCTCCTGCACCCTGTGCAGATCGTCAAAGGCATCCCTGCCTTTTTTCATCCTGCGGTAGCGCTCATCCAGCTCGGCCTCCTCGCCGGGTTTGATCCCCGCAGCTTCGATCTCGTTGATCTCATATTCCGCGAGAGACAGTTCTCTCTCACGCTTTCCCTCGTCCAGAGCCAGCCGCTCCTGTTTCGCACGGAGCTCACGGTACTCCTCATAGAGTTTCTTCAGCTCCTCCAGTTCCTTTTCCGCCGCAGCCGGAAGCCCCGCATCCAGAAGCTCCAGATGCCTCGCGGAATGCAGCAGCGACTGGTGCTCGTGCTGCCCGTGCACATCGATGAGGAGCGCGGCCAGCGCGCGCACCTGGGAAGCGGATACGCTTTCCCCGCAGACACGGATCGAAGAGCTCTTCGCCGTGATCCGCCGGCTGATGATGACGCGCCCGTCCTCTTCCATCGGCAGTTCCATACCGCGTATCGCTTCCCTCGTATCCTCATTCTCCACCCGGAAGACCAGCTCCATCAGCGCATGATCCGCTCCCTCGCGTATCATGCCCTTGTCCGCTTTCGCTCCCAGGCAATAGTTTACGGACCCTATCAGGATCGATTTTCCCGCTCCGGTCTCGCCGCTTAAGATATTCAGGCCCTCTCCCAGTTCCAGCTGGGCGTGTCTGATCAGGGCCAGATCTTTTACCGTAATGCTTTCCAGCATGTTTTATCTCCTCCGCGCTCCTTAAAGGAGCCCGTCTTTTCTGTGGATCTCAGCTCAGCTTCTTCTGCACGACCTGCAAAAAGCCGTCCGTTCCCAGCTTGATCAGCCGGCAGACCCGGCTGCTCCTGCGCACTTCGATATAGTCACCGGGTTTTACGGTTCCCATGGTGACGCCGTCAAAATAGGCTCCCGCTTCCAGCGGTTTGGAACCCCGCGCCGGCAAAAGTTCCACACGTATATGATCTTCCTCCGAGAGGACGATGCTCCTGCTCTTTAAGGAATGGGACGCCACGGCCGTAAGCACCATGAGCTGTGCCGAAGGCTCCACGATAGGGCCGCCGGCCGAAAGGCTGTAGCCGGTCGAACCCGTAGGCGTGCAGATAACGATGCCGTCCGCGAAAAAATCGCCGAGGAAGATCCCGTTGACCGTCACACGGTAGCCCGAGATCTGCAGTTCTCCGAGACGGCTCATCACGATATCGTTCAGCGCATGCTCCACCTCGCTCTTTACGCCGCCGATGCAGCAGCTGCCCGCGAGCATCATGCGTTTTTCGATCAGGAAATCGCCGCATTTCAGGCGTTCGATGGCGGCGTCCAGCTCCGAAAGCTCCACTTCCGTCAGATAACCCATATTCCCGAGGTTTACGCCGAGGATGGGGATATCCAGCTGCCGTATGGCTATGGCCACCTTAAGGAGGGTTCCGTCCCCGCCCAGCACGATGACCGCATCGGTATCCGCCGGCACCTGCGGATCGTTCTTTATGACATCATCGACCCCGACACGCGCTCCTTCCACCATGTTGCGGAGTTTTTCCGCCACCTCCGCCGCGCAGCTCCCGCCCGGATCCTTATAGCCGTTGGTGATCACAAAAAAATTTTTCATGTCCTGTCCTTCTCTCTGTCCGCCGCATCAAATGCGGTATGTGCTTCCGATACCGTTCCGCGCACGTCTGTAACCCTGTCTTCCCCATATCTTCCCAGATAAAGAAGATATTCGATATTGCCTTCCGGTCCCCGGATCGGCGAATAGTCCAGTCCCAGTATCACAAAACCGTTCTCTTTTGCATATCCGAGCACCTTGTGTATCACTTCCCCGTGGACCGCCGGATCGCGCACCACGCCTTTTTTCCCGACCTTTTCCCTTCCCGCTTCAAACTGCGGCTTGATGAGGCAGACCATCTGCGCCTCTTTCGTGAGCAAAGGCGCTACGGCCGGCAGTATCCTAGATAAAGAGATAAAGGAAACATCCGCAGCAGCAAAGGCGATCTCCTCGGGGATCTCCTCCTTTGTCACATAGCGGAAATTGGTCTGTTCCATGCAGATCACACGCGGATCTGAGCGGAGCTTCCAGGCCAGCTGGTTGGTCCCGGAATCGACCGAATAGACCTTTGCCGCGCCGTTTTGCAGCATGCAGTCGGTAAAGCCTCCGGTCGAGGCGCCGATATCCATGCAGACCAGGCCTTCGAGAGCGATCGGAAAGACCTTCAGAGCCTTTTCCAGTTTAAGTCCGCCGCGGCTCACATAGGGCAGGGGATTGCCCTTCACTTCGATCTTCAGATCCTCTCCGCCGAAACAGCTTCCCGCCTTATCCTCACGCTGGCCGTTCACAAACACCTCGCCAGCCATGATAAAGCGCTTTGCCGCCTCCCGGGAAGGCGCCAGTCCGCGCTCTACCAGTAAGATATCCAGCCTCTGCTTCGCTTCGCTCATCCGGGCTCCTTCCGGATCCGTTCTGCGATGCTGTCCGCATCCATCCCCAGTTCCTTTTTCAGTTCATCAACTTTACCGTGTTCGATATAATCATCCGGCAGCGCCACATGAAGGATCTTTACGGGATGATCCCTGCCTGCGTCGGTCTCGTATTCCATGCGGAACTGTTCGCCGAAGCCTCCCGTGATCACGTTTTCCTCCAGTGTGACCACCAGGCGGTGGCGTTTTGCCATTTCAAACATCACCGGATCCATGGGCTTTACAAAACGCACGTTGACGAGACTGACCTTCCGTCCTTCTTCCTTCAGCCGCTCACGCACTTCCACCGCAGTCTTTACCATGCTGCCCACAGCCAGCAGGAGTATGTCCTCCTCATTATAGATCGTCTCGCACATGCCGGCACGTACGGGGGCCCGAAATTCCTCCAGCTTATCATAAGCCTGCCCTCTGGGATAACGGACCGCACAGGGATGTCCGTAGTCCACCGCAAAGCGCAGCATATCCGCCAGTTCCCATTTGTTCTTCGGCGCCATCAGCGTTATATTGGGTATGGAAGAAAGGAACGAGAGGTCAAAGATCCCCTGATGGGTCTCGCCGTCGGCTCCCACCAGTCCCGCCCGGTCCACCGCGAGCACTACGGGCAGATCCTGCAGACACACATCATGCACGATCTGGTCATAAGCCCTCTGAAGGAAGGAGGAATAGATCGCCACAACGGGTTTCAGGCCCCCGGCCGCCATGCCTGCTGCAAAGGTCACCGCATGTTCCTCCGCGATACCCACGTCAAAGAAACGCGTGGGATACATGTTATGAAAGCGCTTCAGGCCGGTACCGTCCGGCATGGCCGCGGTCACGGCCACCACCTTTTCGTCCTTTTCCCCGAGCCTGCACATCACCGTTGCGAAGACGTCGGTATAATTGGCCTTCTCACGCAGTCCTTTGGGCATACCGCTTTCGATCTCGAAAGGCTCGGCGCCGTGAAAACGCGCAGGATGCCGCTCCGCCGGCAGATAACCCTTTCCCTTCTGGGTACGCACATGGATGACTACCGCGTTTTCCACCCTGGTCGCATAATCGATCAGGCGTATCATGGTCTCCACGTCATGGCCGTCCACCGGACCCAGATAGGTGATCCCCATATTTTCAAAGATCCCGGGCACCATCAGACGCTTCATCGTGGATTTTACTTTTTTGATCGTTCTTACCGTTCCCTCATTACCGGAACGCATCAGGGAATTATATACGTCTTCCTTCAGTTCCAGGTATTTTCCGGCGGAACGTATGGAATTCAGATAATGGGATACGCCTCCCACGTTTTCCGAGATGGACATATTGTTATCATTCAGGATGATGATGAAATTGCTCTTCAGCTTGGAAGCGTTATTGAGAGCTTCATAGGCCATGCCTCCGGTCAGGGCGCCGTCGCCGATTACGGCCACGATGCGTTCCGTACCTCCGTTCAGCTCCCTGGCGCTCACCATGCCGAGCCCCGCCGAAATGGAAGTGGACGAATGCCCCGTATCAAAGGCGTCGTATTCGCTTTCCCTTCGCTTCGGAAAACCGCTCATCCCGCCGTGCTGGCGCAGGTGTTCAAAACCCTCGCG
>JAEEGL012573186.1_pt1 | contig 32620 bp, 22 predicted proteins | sample 9134231 | NCBI WGS metagenome assembly JAEEGL01 (sample SAMN16246548, study PRJNA631951) | gut metagenome | biome: gut microbiome; feature: rumen; material: fiber-attached | host: Bos | place: Iran: Karaj | collected 2018-10
AACAAAGCTTTATGCCCGATGGCGGGGTAGCTCAGCTGGTTAGAGCGTCGGATTCATAATCCGGAGGTCGTGGGATCGTGACCCACTCCCGCTACCCAAACAGCAAGGAATACTCTATCATATATCTCCCGGCGCTTTGCATAGCGGCGGTTTTTTCTTTTTTAGGGGGACGTCGGGAAGGCACATGTAAACAATTGACTCGAAAACTGTGATGCGAAGACTCTACAGGACAAATGTTTGGAGAATTCTGCTTATATTTGACGTGATCGATTGAAACAACATGTGTAGTCTTATGGAAATCCAATCCACCAGGCAACCCTACGAGGCCCCGGCCGTCGAGATCGTGCCGGTGCGCTCCGAGGGCATCATCTGCGGCTCCGGAGGGACGGAAGACTACAACAAGAATTCTCCACTCAACTGGTAGTAACCCGTAAAACGAAGAAAGCATGATACAGATTAGCAGGATTCTGAGCATCGCCGCCCTCGTTCTCGCGGGCACATTGGCCACCGGCTGCGTCAATCAGCTCGACGACCCGAAACAGTCGCAGGATGGAGACAAGACCGTCACCCTTACCACTACCATTGGACTGGATGCCTCCACGAAGGCGCTAACTGCGGCCGGCGTGAAGACCTTCGCCGCGGGCGAGCAGATAGCCGTCATCTACAAGCAGGAAGGCGGCACGACGGCTAAAGCCGTGAGCGAGGCCCTGACCGACGCAGACATCCGCGAGGGTGGCAGGAAAGCCGACTTCACCGTGACGCTGACCGACCCCGCAGCCGGTGGAGCCGTACGGTATATCTATCCCGCCGCGATGGCAGTGGAGTCCATCACGAGCGCCGATCCCGCCATCGATAGATATACCATCGCCACGAGCAAACTTAACTCACAGGACGGCACAATGGCGTCGATTGCTGCAAGTTACGACCTCGCTGTCTTTGACGGCACGCTGACCGACGGCGCTGCCCTGCCTGCCAGCGTGACGCTCCAGAACCGCCTCGCCATCCTCGAGTTGACGGTGAAAAACGCCTCGGGCACCAGCGTGAACGGCGATGTGACGAAGCTGAGTGTATATGACGGCACGAACTACTATCAAGTCAGCCGCACACCGGCCGATGAACCCATTTACGTGGCTCTGTGGCCCGTGGGCAGCGACCAGACCATCGCCTTCTGCGCCACTGACGGTACGATAAGCTACCGCAAGTTGGTAACGGGCAAGGCCCTCGACAGGAACAACATCTACCCCGTTCGTCTCACGACAGCCGAGAGCACCAGCACCGCGCTGGAGTTTCTAACCGGCAAGACTTATACTGTACAGGACGGCGAGACGCTTTCGGGCACGCTGCTCGGAAAGACCAAAATCCAAACCGCCACCACCGAGGAAAACGGTGAACCCATCACGGTGACGCTCGATGGCGTGGACATCAACGTCAGCAGTTCAATCGATGCTCCCGGAATCAATTGCCAGGGCAACACCAACCTTGTGCTGGCCGATGGATCCGTAAACTATGTGACGGCAAACAAGAACGGCAATGCCGGCATTTTCATCAATGAAGACAGGACGCTTACCATCAGCGGCTCCGGCACGCTTACCGCCACCGGCTGCGGCGGAGGGGAAAGAGGCGGCGCGGGCATCGGTAGTAATTATGCTGAAGATTGCGGTAATATCGTGATTAGTGGCGGCACCATCACCGCCCAGGGTGGTGATGGTGCCGCCGGCATCGGCTGCGGTTCCATTAACAAAATTGGAAGGGTCGAATGCGGCAACATCACCATCAATGGCGGCATCGTCACGGCCACGGGCGGAAAATATGGCGCAGGTATCGGCAGTGCCCATGTCTTGAGATCTACCAATTCTTATTTAAATATTACTAACATATGCGGCAACATCGTGATTACGGGCGGCACGGTGACTGCCAAAGGCGGCACAAAAGCTGCCGGCATCGGCTGCGGTTATAACGCTGGTGAACTATATAATGACCGCGCCGAATGCGGCGACATCACCATCACTTCCGGTGTCACCAAAGTAATAGCCACGAAAGGTGGTGGTAATCCCCCCTGCTGTATCGGAAAGGGGGATAAGAAGGAAAACGATGTCACACAAGTTTGCGGCACCATTACCATCGGCTGTACGCTCGACGGTAACGGCAATCCCGTGGGTGGCACAACGTACCCCGGCATCAGCAACAACTCGTACGTCTATCAGCCTAACACGTAAGGCAGAATGATTTCCTAAACAGATTCTTGAAGAGCCGTTCTCAACGCAGTGGACTACAGCGAGCACATGGAAGGGAAGTGACGTCACTCTATTCCCATTTTCTGGTCGGTTTGGGCAGAACTGACCGGTTTAGGGGGCATTTTGCAAATTGGCTGGCGCGGTAGGATGGCCTGGAGTGACGCCAAAGGGCGATGGGCCTGCTCGCCGGGGCCCTCAGGCCGCCGGGGCGCATGGGAATATGGCGCGCAATGGCGCCGGAGGCACATAGACCTGCCTGCCAATCTGCAAAAACGAAAAACGCTTATTGTCTGGTCAGCACCACGTCTTTGCCGGTCTCGGGGCCGATCCAGGTCATGGCGGACCGGGTGACTTTCTTGACGGTCAGACTCCAGGGGGTTTCATCGAGGGTCATGGTCAGAAGGCGGCCGTCCAGGGTGTAGGTGCCGACCGTCATTCCTTCATCTGAAATGTAGGTGAAAGTACCGTCGGGGCTGTAGGAGAACTGCAGCCCGACGCCATCCGCCTGGGTGTCTCCGTCGAACGAAGCGATCGTCCAGGCGCCGAGGATGCGCTTTTCGAGATTGTCATTGCAGGAAGTCAGCGCCATGGCGCAGAGAAGGATGGCCAGCAGGGCCAGGATTCTGTTTTTCATTTCCGGGGTCGAATAAAGGTAATACACTGAAACTGGCCGCAAGATAGGAATAAAAACGGATTAATGGTCTTCTCCTACTGATATTCCAGTCCCCTGACGACGACGCCGATGTTGACGGGGAGGGCTTCCAAACTGCCCAGGGCGACTTCGCGGACGTAGCTGCTTTTCAGGTAGATGTCGAAGTCCATCGTCATTTCCCAGTGCGCCCGCTCCTGCTCGGGTTTGGCCAGGAAGGCCTGCAGGGCCTGTCCGTCGCAGCCGACCACCTGGAAGGCGATGAAATACTGTCCGGGCTCAAGCAGCAGCGTCTCTTCCGGCCGGATGTCGAAATCCTGCGGGGTGTCCGAGACGGGGACGTCGAAGTAGATGGGCTGGTGGAGCACGTTGACGAACGACTCTTTCCTGCCCTCAATGCGGTAGATGTTGATGGACGCGACGCAGCCGGGGATATGGTTGCTGTGGACGGAGAACAGGATGTCCTTCACCAGGAAGGGCTTTTTCGCCCGTGCGACGGTGCCCAGCTCCCTGCCCATCGGATGCTCGGTGCTGATGGACGTGCTGATGATTCCCATGTTCTTCAGGATGCCCGCCCCCGGGCGCAGGAGGTACTTCTCCCGGGTGTCGCCGCCGATGGACACGGCCGGCGGCAGTTCCTGCTCGCGCAGGACGATGACCACGCCGTCGGCCGGGCCGGAGACGGGATAGGCCGCCGGCTGGTAGGAGACGTGGAAGAACTGGAGCGTGTCGCGCGGGACCGCGATTTCGAAGCGCCCGTCGGCGGTGGAAATGGCCCCGATCTGGAAGCGGGGCAGGCCCACCTGGACGTATTCGACGGGCGCGCCCTGCTCATCCACGATCCGGCCCCGGACGGTGACGCGCTCCTGCGCCGACAGCAGTGCAGGGAGCAGGGCGAGGCCTAAAGCGAACCTAATCCGCATAGATATCTTCCTCCATTTCAACGCCTTCCGGATCGGGCTGGTAGTCAAGGATATCGCCTGGCAGGCAGTCGAGCACCTTGCAGAGCTTGTTGAGGGTGGTGAATCGGATGGCCCGGCCTTTCCCCGTCTTGAGCAGGGAAAGGTTGGTCATCGAGATGCCGATTTTTTCGGACAGCTCCGAGAGTTTCATGTGGCGCTCCCAGAGCATTTTATCCAGGTTAACTGTAATCATATCGCCAGGTTGCTGTCTTTTGCTGCCAGGTATGCCATTTTGTAGAGTCCTGCGAAGAGGAGGACGATGAGGGGAATGAGGATGGTGTTGGAATCCAGCATCAATTCCGATTCACCTTTCACCACGGCGTCGTAATTGGTGTGGACAAAGGCGAGGAGCGCGGCAACCAGTGCGGTCCAGCGGATAACGGGGAGGTTGGATTCGGGGAAGATGTCACCCTCCTTCAGCCCCTTGTTGATGCGGTACAGGAAAATGCAGCACAGTACGAAAAGCAGCGTGAGCCCGACGAAGCGTCCCGCGAGGATGAAGATCTGCCAGCCCGTGAGGGCGGGATGCCAGGTGATGGGCGTAATGAAATTGTCCAGCCACAGCTGGGAGATCATCTGCACATAGGTGTAGACAAGCGTCAGGCCACCGATGATCAGGATGGCGACGGAGAGCCGCTTGATGCTCTTTTGGGTAGAATGGTTCATGTCGTTGACTTTTTTTGTTTTGCCGCATGGACAGACAAAGATAATGCCAATTTTACGAAAAACATAAAAACTTTATACGAATTTCATAAAATGATGGTATTGGCCTGCTTTTTGTCAGTATAGGGTAAAACCCAAAAACAAAACGCCATGAAAGCAATCAAAACCCTCTTTATCCTGCTTGCAGCAGGGATCTTGCTGGCAGGTTGCTCCCAGGACATGTATGTTCAGGGGACGGAAATGTATTTCTACGACTACGACGTCCGTTCCAATCAGTGGCAGTTGTGGGGTGATTCCTATTGCGCCACGCTGGATGTGCCGGCCATCACCCGGGACATCCTCAGGGACGGCAACGTGCAGGTGTCCCGCTGCTATCCCGGCGGCGTGAGCACCGAGGATGTCTGGACCCCGCTGCCTTCGATGCGCACCGACGTGACGGTGGGCGCGGACGGGGGCGACTTCTTCTACACCACCTTCATCGACTACGAATGGACGTTCCAGACCGTCAACATCTTCGTGACCACGTCTGACCTGTATACGGAGGATGTCCCCGGAGACATGAGCTCCCGGGTGATCATTACCCGATAACGATTCTGCGACGGCAGGCCTCCTGCCGGACGAACCGCCGCCAGCCCGCGCTGGCGGCGGTTTTTCGCTTTTCGCGTGCGATACCTTGATAAAAAATATTCTAGTAATTGGAAAAATCGTGCTAATTTCTTTCGTGCGGCTTCGCTACTTTTGCTTTGGAATCACTATTTTTACAACATAAACCACATGAAAATGAAAAAAATCGTGCTAATTCTGGCCGCTGCGGCCATTTCCGTCCTCTCCTTCGCCCAGGCTCCCCAGCGGGGACAGGGCGCTCCGCAGGGAGGAGCCAACATGCAGCAGATGCGCCGGATGATGGACTGGCCGGGCTTCAACCGCTATGCGGAAGCCAACAAGGCCGTGACCCAGGCCCCGCTGGTCGTCTTCATGGGCGACTCCATCACGGACAACTGGGGCTCCATGCGTCCGGACTTCTTCACGGAGCACAATTACCTCTGCCGCGGCATCGGCGCCCAGACGGTCGAGCAGATGCTCGCCCGCTTCCAGGCCGACGTCGTGGACCTGCACCCGCGGGCCGTGGCCATTCTCGCCGGCATCAACAACATCGCCGGCAACAACGGCAAGATGGAGCTGGAGAATATCGCGGCCCTGCTGAAGTCGATGTGCGAGGTCGCGAAGGCGAACAACATCGTCCCGATCCTGTGCTCGCTTACGCCCTGCCACCATTTCTTCTGGAACGAAGAGGCCAAGCCCGCAGGGGACGTGATCAAGCTGAACGCCTTGCTGAAGGACTACGCCACCAAGGCCGGTGTCGAGTATGTCGATTACCATGCCAAGATGGCCCTGCCGGGCGGCGAGATCTCCAAGGAGGACTCTGAGGACGGCTGTCACCCGACCGTGAAGGGCTACGAGAAGATGGAGGCCATCATCGTTCCCGAGATCGAGCGCATCCTCGCCGCGGCGCCGCGCGCCCAGGGTCCCCAGGGCGGCCGTCCCGGCGGCGCCCCCGCAGCGGGTCCGGGCCGTCAGGCCGGTCCCTCCGACTGGGGCAACTTCAAGCGCTATGAGGAGAAGAACGCCGAAGTGACCGCCGCCCCGCTGGTGGTGCTCATGGGCGACTCCATCACGGACTACTGGTACGACAACGATCCCGACTTCTTCACGAAGAACAATTTCGTCGGCCGCGGCATCGCCGGCCAGACGGCCAGCCAGATGCTCGTCCGCTTCAAGCAGGACGTGCTCGACCTGCACCCGAAGGCCGTCGCCATCATGGCAGGTACCAACGACCTCTGCCAGAATATGATGGGCACGTCCTACTATCCCGACAAGGCCATCATCGACAACAACATCGCCATGTGCGAACTGGCGCTGCAGGAGGGCATCAAGGTGCTCCTCTGCTCCATCACGCCCGCCTCGCAGTACCTGCCGATCCCGGATCAGGACGCGGGTTCCCGCATCGTGGAGCTGAACCGGCAGCTGAAGGCCTATGCCGACAGCCAGAAGAACGTCACCTACGTGGATTACCACACGCCGATCACCGCCCCGAACCTGGGTCTTCCCGACAACGGCACCTACGACGGCGTGCATCCCGCCATCAATGTCTATGACGACATGGAGCGCATCCTCGTGGACGCCGTCAAGAAGGTCCTCAAGATGAAGAAGGCCAACTTCTACACCCTTCCTGCCGACGAGGCGGACGCCCGCAAGGCCAAGGCCGACGCCGAGCGCAGCGAGAAGGGCCAGCCGCTGACCGTCTGGGGGCTGATCGAGTCGATGAGCCGTATGCGCCAGGGCGGCGGCTTCGGCAGATAACAGAACCTTTAACCACATTGTCCAATATGAAGAGATTCATCCAAGCTATCGCGATCGCGGCGGTCATGCTGGCCGCTGCATCGACTGCGTTCGCGCAGAACGGACCCCGGGGCCAGCTGTATGCCGGCGCCGCCAAGGTCGACGTCACCCCGGATGTGAAAGACCTTCCGGCGACCTCCCAGGGCATCCTGGACCATTGCTATGTCCGCGTCATCGTGTTCGGCAACGGCTCGACGAAGGCTGCTTTCGTGACTTTTGACGCCGGTGGCGCCAATGCCCAGGTGGCCCAGTACGTGGATGAGCACGCCGCCGCCGAACTCGGCATCCCGGTGGGCAACATCATCTACAACGGCACGCACACGCACTCCGGCAGCGCCGTCCGCGGCGACGAACTGACGAACCGCGTCTGGGGCGCCGTCAAGCAGGCTGTCGCCAACATGAAGCCCGCGAAGGTGGGCTACGGCGACGGCGTGTGCCACCTCAACGTCAAGCGCGACCTGTTCGATCCCGAGCGCGGCACGTGGTGGGAAGGCCCGGACTATGACGGCAAGTCCGACAAGACCGTGGCCGTCATCTACTTCGAAGGCCTCGACGGCAAGCCGATCGCGACCTATTTCAACTACGCCATGCACGCCGTGATCACGGGCAACACCGACAAGGTGAGCGCCGACTTCCCGGGCGAGGCGGAGACCTACATCGAGAGCCGCTACGGCGATGATTTCGTCGCGAGTTTCGCCTCCGGCGCCGCCGGCGACCAGAACCCGATCTATTTCCAGCAGACCTTCGACCTGCGTGACATCCGCATCAAGGACTATGCCGCCCGCGGTGAGGACATCTCCAACAAAATGCCTCCGGGAGGCCAGGGCCTCGACCGCACGAAGCCGGAGGTGCAGCGCCTGCTCGGCGAGCAGGAGCGCATGATCCGCAGCTACGGCCAGATCCTCGGCGAGGAGGTGAAGTACGTCATCATGATGATGCGCCGCTTCGAGACCAACGTCACGATCAACTGCGCCCGCAAGATCGTCGACGTCCCGGGACGCCGCCAGCTCAACGGTGGCGGCCGTGCAGGCTATGCCGGCCAGTATGAGGACGGTCCGGATGTGCAGATCGCACTCAGCCTGATCATGCTCGATGACATCCCCGTGACGGCCGTCGCTTCCGAGGTGTACAACCAGATCGCCGTGGAGCTGAAGGAGAAATCCCCGTACAAGCGCACGATGATGACCACCGTGGCCTATGGCTTCGGCGCCCGCGGTGGCGGCTACATGCCGGATGACGAGTCCTACGGCGCCGAGGTGTTCGAGGTGCTCGGCTCCCGCTTCAAACAAGGCTATGCCCAGAGCGCGGTCGTGAACGGCCTCCTGGACATGATCCACGACGCGACGCATTAATCTATGAAGAGATTGTCCATAGGCGCGCTGCTTGCGCTCCTCCTTCCCGTCCTGTTCTCCTGCTCCAAGCGGCCGGATGTCTATACCATCGGCGTGTCGCAGTGCAGCGTGGACGCCTGGCGCGAGGTGGCCAACAGGGAAATCCTGCAGGAAGCGTCGTTCTATGACAATCTTTCCGTCGAAATCAAATCGGTCCGGGACGACTCGGAGCAGCAGATCGAGGACATCGAGAATTTCATCACGAAAGGTGTCGATCTGCTGATCATCTCCCCCAACGAATCGGAATCGCTGACTCCCGTCGTGGAAAAGGCCTACGACGCCGGCATCCCGGTCATCCTGTATGACCGCAAGGTGGACAGCGACAAATACACGGCCTTCGTGGGCGGCGACAACCGCCAGATCGGCAGCATTGCCGGTTCGTATGTGATGAGCGTCATCGGAGGCAGGAAGCGGATAGCCCTCATCCGCGGCACCCGCGGCTCGACCGCGGATACCGAGCGGTATGAGGGCTTCCTCTCCTCGCTGATGGAGGAGGACGCCCCGCAAGTGACCATTGCCGCCGAGGAGGCGGCCAATTTCAACCGCGAGGATGCCCGCCGGGTGATGGGCAGACTCCTCGCGCAGTCCAATGAGGAGGACCCCTTCGATCTCGTCTTCGCCTTCAACGACGAGATGGCCGCAGGCGTGTACGACGCCTACACGGAGGCCGAAAAGGAGCATCTGCCGATGATCATCGGCATCGACGCCCTCCTTACGCCGGAAGGCACGGGCACGGTCCCGTATATCCTCAACGGCATGATCGACGCCTCGTTCATTTACCCGACGGGCGGCTCCGTCGTGATCGACGTCGCCCGCAGGATCCTGATGGGGGTCGACTACGAGCGGGAGAACCTGCTGAACACAGAGGTGGTCAACAGCGCCAACGTCCGCGTGTTCCAGGCCCAGATGAAGCAGATGGCCGAGAAGCAGCGCCGGGCCGAGGAGCTGAATTCCCGCATCCGCGGCAACACCCTCCGCTACGAGCGCCAGCAGCAAATGATGTACATCTCGTTCATCTTCGTGCTGGTGCTGGCCGCCCTGCTCATCGTCCTCGTGTTCTTCATCCGCACGCGCAACCACCTGGTGAACCAGCTCAACGAACAGAACGAGCAGATCCGCAAGCAGGTGGACTCGCTGGAGGAGCAGAAGAAGCAGCTGATCGACCTGTCTGAGCAGCTGGAGGAGACCACGCAGGCCAAGCTGGCGTTCTTCACCAACATCTCCCACGAGTTCAAGACGCCGCTGTCGCTGATCAGCGGCCCGATCGACGACCTGCTCACCAACAAGGACATGCCCGAGAGCGCCGAGGTGCCCCTGGACATCCTCAAGCGCAACAGCAGCAAGCTCACGCGCCTGATCACCGAGCTGCTGGACTTTCGCACCTTCGAGGGCGGCAAGATGGTGGTCAACTACTCGATGGGCGACTTCGACGGATTCCTGCGCGAGATCCTCAAGATGTTTGCGGACGTGATCCGGCGCAGGAACCTCAAGTTCAGCTATGAGACGGACGGGGCCGACTATGAGATCCCCTTCGACCCGATCAAGATGGAGAAGGTGTTCACGAACCTCCTCTCCAACGCCTTCAACCACGTGGACAAGGAAGGCACGATCCGGATCCGGCTCAACTCTTCCCGCACCAGCACGGGGCGGGAGATCTGCCTGTCGGTGTTCAACAGCGGCTCCTACATCCCGCCGGAGAATATGGAGAAGATCTTCCAGCGCTTCTATACGCTGGACGCTTCGCAGAAGGGCACGGGCATCGGCCTCGCGCTGGTGACTTCCATCGTGGACGCGCTCGGCGGGGCCATCCGCGTGGAGAGCGAGCAGGCCACGGGCACGACCTTCTTCGTGACCATCCCGCTGGAGAAGGACCTCCACACCGACGCCCGCATCAACCAGGCCAACTACGTCCCGGAATTCGCCATGCTCAAGCTCGCCACCATGGGCGAGGAAGACATGGCCTCCGGCATCCTCGACGAGATGGCGCGCGAGGAGGGCAAGGCCACCGTCCTCGTGATCGAGGACAACGTGGACATGCGCTACTACATCCGCAACATCCTCATGCCCGACTACCACGTCGTGCTGGCCAAGGACGGCAACATCGGCATCTCCAAGGCGGTCAAGTTCGTCCCCGACATCATCCTTTGCGACATCATGATGCCGGACATGGACGGCTACGAGGTCTGCAGCTACCTCAAGAACCACCTTTCTACCAAGAACATCCCCATCATCCTGCTGACGGCCTGCTCGCTGGACGAGCAGCGTGCGCGCGGCTACGACAGCGGCGCCGACGCCTTCATGCAGAAGCCCTTCAGCGTGCCCACGCTGCGCGCACGCATGCGCCAGCTCCTTGAGAAGACGGAGCGCATCACGTCCGAGATCCAGGGCGACTGGCTCATCGGCAAGGACGCCAAGACGCTCTCGACCGGCACCGCCTCCATGCTCAACCATTTCCGCGAATACGTGGAGGAGCACATCATGGACAGTATCAGCCTGGACGACATCGCCCAGCACCTCGGCTACTCCAAGTCCAAGCTCTACCGCGAGCTCAAGGAGGTCACCGAATATTCTCCCATCGACCTGGTCAACCTGGTGCGCCTGCACAAGGCCGTGGAACTCATGACCCAGGAGCACCAGAACATCACGGAGGCCGCTTTCAACACCGGCTTCTCCTCGCCGTCGTACTTCTCCCGTACCTTCCTGAAGTACTATTACATGCGGCCAAAAGATTACATCAAGCGGAAATAGGCTTTTCGCGGGAGTACAATCATTTTAAAAATAGTTCACTTTTTTTAAAGAATAGTGCATATGTATCCATGCACTTATTACGTTATTTGTGATGCTTTTATGCACACACGTACGCGAAAACACCGGACTAATCGTTCTAAAACCACATAAGTCATGAAAAGGTTTTTGCTTCTTTCCCTTCTCGCGTTGACGGCGACAACCGGCATCAGCGCGCAGATTGTCAAGTCCAGAATTGTCGACAACGGCGGTTCCGGCCCGTTCAAGGCCATTGCCGTCAGCGAAGCGTCGCTTCCCGACTTCACGGTATACCGTCCGGAGAAACTGCTCGAAGCCGCCGGTACCGACGGCACGCTTCCGGTTATCATCTTCGGCAATGGCGGCTGCGCCAATTCTTCGCTCGGCCACGAGCGCTTCCTGACGGATCTTGCCTCCCACGGCTATGTGGTGGTGGCCATCGGTCCCTGGGAAGAATCCCGTCCGATGCGGGCTCCCGGCGGCCAGCCCGGTGGCCCTGGTGTTCAGCCCGGTGGCCCGAGACCCGGCGGTCAGCCGGGTGGCCCCATGCCTGGCGGTCAGCGTCCCGGCGGTCCGATGCCCGGTGCCCAGCCCGGTGGTCAGCGTCCCGGCGGTCAGCCCCAGGGTGGCGCCCCGATGATGGTTTCGTCCGAGTCCTATGAGATGTTCCATGCCATGGACTGGATCATCAACCAGGCCGGCAACCAGAACACCGATTACTATGGCACCGTCAACACCAACCAGATTGCCGTGATGGGCATGTCCTGCGGCGGATGCCAGGCGATCTACGCCGCCTGCGACCCGCGCGTCAAGACGCTGGTGGTCCTCAACTCCGGCATGGGCACGATGTCGCTCGCCAATGCCAGCCCCCTCAACGTGACGGCCATCCACACCCCGACCGTCTACATCACCGGCGGCGAGACCGATATCGCCTATCCGAACGCCAAGGTCGACTATGAGAAGCTTACCGACGTCCCCGTGGCCTGGGTCAACCTCCCGGTCGGCCACGGCGGCACCTACGCCGAGGAGTTCGGCGGTGAGTTCTCCCGCATGACCCGCGCCTGGCTCGACTACGTGTTCAAGGGCCACAACGAGGGTGAGCGCATCTTCAAGAACAAAGACCTGACGGGCTTCGAGAAATGGACCATCGATTCCAAGAACTGGGAAGGCCGCCTGGTGCCGCGCGCCAACCGCGACGCCACCATGGAGGCTTACCGCGCCCTGCGTCCGACCCCGGACAAGTGGGCCAAGCCGACCGGCCCGTACAAGGTGGTCATGGAAGTTGACGAGACCTGCCCCGACCATACGATCTACCGTCCCGCCGACCTGAGCAAGTTCGGCGCGAAGAACAAGCTTCCGATCATCGTGATGTCCGGCCCCGGCTGCGACTACGACGGCGACTCCTACCGTCCGTTCTGGACCGAGGTTGCCTCCTACGGCTATGTGGTCGTCGCATCCGGTCTCCCCGTCAAGGAGGGCTACCGCGCCGCGATGGGCTTCAACAAGGCAACGAGCTACGAAGCCGCCCTGGCCTGGGCTGAGAAGGAGAATGCCCGCAAGGACAGCAAGTACTACGGCAAGCTCGCCCCGGACACCTGCGCCGCGATGGGCCAGTCCTGCGGTGGTTTCCTGACGGCTTCCTACATGAACGATCCCCGCATGAAGTGCCTCATGTTCTGGAACGCCGGCGGCACCCCGACGGGTGAGAACGCCGCGCAGCCTTCCATGCCGGTGGCCTACTTCTCTGCCGACAACGACATGGCGCTGGCCGGCGCCCTGGCTTCCTACAACGCCGTCACCGACGTGCCGACCTTCTTCGGCAAGTGCGACATCCCGGGCGACGCCCACGGCGGCACCTTCCGCGAAGTCAACGGCGGCCCTTACGGCAAGGCCGCGGTGGCATGGCTGAACTGGCACCTCAAGGGCCAGACCAAGTATGCCAAGAACTTCTATCCCGGCAAGGCGGGCCTGTTCAAGGACGCCCGCTGGATCGAGACCCAGTCCAAGAAAATCAAGAAATAATCTTTCCTGTCTATGAAAAAGTTACTGATCCTTACCTGCCTGCTGACGCTGTGCGCCAGTCTATTTGCAAAACCGATCGTCTTCAAGCGCATCGACGGCGGCGGCTCCGGCCCCTTCAAGGCCATCGCCGCGAGCGAACCTACGCTTCCTGATTTCGTCATCTATCGTCCGGAGAACCTCATGGAGGCCGCCGGCACGGACGGCACCCTCCCGATCATTATCTTCGGCAACGGCGGCTGCGTCAACACTTCCGCCGCCCACGAGCGTTTCCTGAACGACCTGGCGTCCTACGGCTACCTGGTCGTGGCCATCGGTCCTTTCCAGCCGGGAGACAACCCGCGTCCCATGCCGGCCGCGGTGACCTCCACCGAAGCCTATCTCATGTTCAAGGGCCTGGATTGGATCTCCACCCAGGCTCGTGACCAGAAGAGCGAATACTACGGCACGGTCAACGCGAACCAGGTGGCTGCGATGGGTCAGTCCTGCGGCGGCGCCCAGGCCCTATACCTGTCCGGCGATCCGCGCGTCAAGACCGTGGTCATGCTGAACTCCGGCATGGGCACCGTCACGATGGCGAACGCCGGCCGGGCCAACGTCCTGGCGCTCCACTGCCCGATCGTCTATATCATCGGCGGCGAGACCGATATCGCCTTCAAGAACGCCGAGGCCGACTATGATCTGATCAAGAACGTCCCCGTGGCCGAGGTGAATCTCCCGGTGGGCCACAACGGCACCTACCGCGAGGAGTTCGGCGGCGAGTTCTCCCGCATGGCCCGCGCCTGGCTCGACTACGTGTTCAAGAGCCGCAACGAAGGCGAGCGCCTCTTCAAGAACGGCGACCTCACCGGCTTCGACGGCTGGACGGCCAAGTCCAAGAACTTCGACGGCCCGCAGGCTCCGCGTGCGGCCAACCGCGACGCGACCATGGAGGCCTACCGCGCCCTGCGTCCGACCCCGGACAAGTGGGCCAAGCCGACCGGCCCGTACAAGGTGGAGATGGAGGTCGATCCGACCTGCCCCGACCACACGATCTACCGTCCCGCCGACCTGAGCAAGTTCGGCGCGAAGAACAAGCTTCCGATTATCGTGATGTCCGGCCCCGGCTGCGACTACGACGGCGACTCCTACCGCCCGTTCTGGACGGAGATCGCTTCCTACGGCTATGTGGTCGTCGCCTCCGGTCTCCCCGTCAAGGAGGGCTTCCGCGCCGCGATGGGCTTCAACAAGGCCCCCAGCTATGAGGCCGCCCTGGCCTGGGCCGCGAAGGAGAACACCCGCAAGGACAGCAAGTACTTCGGCAAGCTCGATCCGGACAATTGCGCCGCGATGGGCCAGTCCTGCGGTGGCATGCTGACCGCCAACTTCATGAACGACCCGCGCATGAAGTGCCTCATGTTCTGGAACGCCGGCGGCACCCCGACGGGTGAGAACGCCGCGCAGCCTTCCTGCCCGGTGGCTTACTTCTCCGCCGACAACGACATGGCGCTGGCCGGCGCGCTGGCCTCCTACAACGCCGTCACCGACGTGCCTGCTTTCTTCGGCAAGTGCGACATCCCGGGCGACGCCCACGGCGGCACCTTCCGCGAGGTCAACGGCGGCCCTTACGGCAAAGCCGCGGTGGCATGGCTGAACTGGCACCTCAAGGGCCAGACCAAGTATGCCAAGAACTTCTATCCCGGCAAGGCGGGCCTCTTCAAGGACGCCCGCTGGATCGAGACCCAGTCCAAGAAGATCAAATAATCATACCGGCTGATGAAAAAGCTCCTTATCCTCTGCGCAATCTGCGCATTTGGCATGGCGGCCGTGTCCTGCACTCCGAAGGACACGGCCACCGTGTATTCCGTCGTGGCCGACGAACAGATGTTCCCCGGCTACACGGTGTTCTATCCGCAGGATCTCGCCGCTTTCCCCAAGAAGGACAAGCTTCCCATCCTGGTCATGTCCGGTCCCGGCTGCGTCAAGTCCGCGGCGCCTTTCCGTCCCTTCTTCGAGGAGATGGCGGCGCACGGCTACCTCATGATCGCCTGCGGCCCGCTGACCATGCGCGCTCCCCAGGCCGCTCCCGCCGAGGGCGCCCCGCGCCCGGCGATGGTGCAGAACACCAAGGAGGACATGCTCGCCGCGATCGACTGGGCCTTCGCCGAGAACGAGCGGAAGGACAGCCCCTTCTATGGCAAGATCGACACCAAGCACGTCTCCGTCATGGGCCAGTCTTGCGGCGGTATCCTCTGCCTGGACATCATGACCGATCCGCGCATCACGGTGCTGACCATGTTCAACACGGGCCTGTTCACCGCCCAGCCTGGCCAGGCCTTCGGCTCCATGGGCTCCGTCCAGTCCGAGCCCAAGGACCAGGTGTTCGCCCGCCTGACCAAGCCCATCGCCTACTTCGTCGGCGGCACCGACATGGCCCGCCCGAACGCCACGGACGACTATCCCTACATCAACAACGTGCCGTGCCTGCTGGCCGTCCGCGAGATTGAGGGCGACGCCCACGGCGGCACCTTCCGCGAGGAGAAGGGCGGCGCCTTCGGCGTGGCCGCCGTCGCATGGCTCGACTGGCAGCTGAAGGGCCGCAAGGCCGCTGCTGGCAAGTTCTCCGGTGCCGACAACATGTTCGATTCCGACCCGCTCTGGATCGAATACCAGCATAAGAATTTTTAACGAAGATTCTTAACCAACCGTTTTATTACAGTTTATTAACCCAATCAATTAACCCATGAAGGTATTCAAAACCCTCTCGCTGTGTGTGGCCCTCCTGCTCGGAGCGGTCGCATACGCCCAGAATGTCAGGATTACTGGTACCGTCACGGACGCGGGGACCGGCGAACCGGTCATCGGCGCCGCGGTCATCGTGCCCGGGACAACCAACGGCACGTCCACGGACCTTGACGGTAACTTTGCCCTGACCGTCCCTTCCGGGGCGAATCTCGAAGTCTCCTGCATTGGCTACACCACGTTGAACGTGAAGGCCGCTCCCGTGATGAACATCCGGCTGCAGGAGGACACCCGCTTCCTCGACGAGGTCGTCGTGACCGGTTACATGACGGAGAAGAAATCCGACCTGACCGGTTCCGTGGCCGTCGTCAAGATGAAGGAGGTCGCTGACATCCCGACCGGTAACGTCATGACCGCCCTGCAGGGCCGCGTGGCCGGTATGAACGTCTCCACGGACGGTACCCCGGGCGGCGCAAGGACTTCTTCCCTCATCCGTGGTACGACCACCATCAACAACTCCTCCCCGCTGTATGTCATCGACGGCGTGATGACGCGTTCCGACATCGGAACGATCATCTCCTCCAATGACATCGAGTCCATGCAGGTGCTGAAGGATGCGGCCTCCGCCGCCATCTATGGCGCCCAGGCGGCCAACGGCGTTATCATCATCACCACCAAGCGCGCCCAGGAAGGCCAGATCCGCGTGGACTTCCAGGCATCCCTGACCCTCCAGACGGTTCAGCAGGGCATTCCTCTGATGAACGCCCAGCAGTGGGGCGAAGTGTACTGGGCCGCCTACAAGAACGACTTCGGCGTGACGCCGAAATCCACGGTCTACGGTGACGGCGCCAATGCCCAGCTCCAGCTCGGCAAGCCTTACTGGACGGATCCGAACAACCCGGACCTGAAGATGCTCGTCTCCGATACCGACTGGTTCAAGGAGTCCTACCGCAGCGCGCTCATGCAGAACTACAGCCTGTCCATCTCCAAGGGCACGAAGGACCACGTCTCCTCGCTGAGCTTCAACGTCCTGGACCAGGACGGTACGCTCCGCAACTCCGACTATCTGTCCTTCGGTACCCGCTACAACACGGAGTACCGCTTCTTCGACAACCGCCTGAGGATCGGCGAGTCTCTCAACCTGACTTACTGGACCCAGCACAAGAAGCCGGACGGATACGAATCCATCGAGCGCCAGATCATCGCCCAGCACCCTGCCCAGGCCATCTATGCTACCGACGGCACCTACGCCGGCGCTGAAATGGACCTCCTTGGCTCCCGCCAGAACCCGATCCGCTACATCGACAACGAGGCCAACAATATCTACAAGAGCTGGCGCGTGTTCGGCAATGCCTATGCGGAAGTCGTCCCGATCGAGAACCTTACGATCCGTTCCACCTTCGGTATCAACTACAACCCGAACTACCAGAACATCCTGACCCCGGCCTGGGACGAGCATGTGCGCTCCTACTCCGAGACCTCCCTGGATGTCACCTACACGGAGAACCTCGAGTGGGTCTGGACCAACACGGCCCAGTACAACCTCAACAAGGGCATCCACGCCCTGACCGTCCTCCTCGGCACCGAGGCCAAGAAGACCCGCACGGACGTCACGACGGCGACCGGTACGGGCTTCGGCATGACCAACCGCAACTATGTCTACATCTCCCGTGCGGAAGGCACGAAGACCGCCAACAACTCGGCGAACCTCTACGCGATGACCTCCTACTTCGGTAAGGTGAACTACACGCTCGCCGACAAGTACCTGTTCTCCGCCACGGTCCGCCGCGACGCATCTTCCCGCTTCGGCAAGGAGCACAACTCCGGTATCTTCCCGTCCGCCTCCATCGGCTGGAGGGTCAACAAGGAGAATTTCCTGGCGGGTGCCAGCTGGCTGTCCGACCTCAAGCTCCGCGCTTCCTGGGGTATCAACGGTAACGACCAGATCAACAACACCGCCACCTATAGCCTGTACAACGTCAACATCTACAACAGTACGTACAACCTCAACGGCGACGACCACTCCCTTTCCTACGGCGCCATCCGCAGCCAGACCGGCAACTCCAACCTCCGTTGGGAGCAGACCGAGCAGTGGAACGTCGGTTTCGACGCCGCGTTCCTGAACAACCGCCTGTCCATCACCTTCGACGCCTACACCAAGAACACCACCGGCATGCTTCAGTCCCTGTCGCTGCCGGCCATTTACGGTGAGGGTGCCTCGTCCTACCAGAACTGCGCCTCGATGAACAACAAGGGTATCGAGGTGATCGCCTCCTGGCGCAACACGGTCGGCGACTTCAGCTACGAGATCTCCGGCAACGCCACGCTACAGAAGAACGCCATCACCTACCTCCCGGAGCAGATCTACTGGACCTTCGGCTGCGGCAACGCCAACGCCAATGTGACCAATGTCGGCCTGCCTTACGGCGGCCGCGTGGGCTATGTGACCGACGGCGTGTTCCATACGCAGAAAGAGGTTGACGACTACAATGCCAAGTACACGGTGACCGGCCGCGCGCCGGGCGTCGGCCGTATCAAGTATGTGGATGTCAACGGCGACAACACCATTGACGCGAAGGACCAGAAGTACATCGGCAGCGACCTGCCGAAGGTGCAGTTCGGTCTGAACTTCAACGCCGCCTGGAAGGGCTTCGACCTGTCCCTGTTCTTCAACGGCATGATCCGCGACGTCTACAACACTTCCAAGCTGTACACCGACTTCTTCCCGCTGGGCGAGGGTCTGGGCAACCATTCCACGCGCCTCGTCGAGGCCATGAACGCCTACTACGAGTATGAGAAGACCGGCACCTACAACTGCAAGTATGCGGCGCCGACCACCATCAACTCCAACAACGAGAACCAGACTTCCGACTGGTATGTGGAGAATGGCTCCTACCTCCGTCTGAAGAACATCGTTCTTGGTTACACGCTTCCGGCCAACGTGATCCGCTCGCTCAAGCTCCGCTCCGCGCGCGTCTTCCTCCAGGGCCAGAACCTGCTGACCTTCACCAAGTACACCGGACCCGATCCGGAGGCGACCGGATACCCGTATCCGTTCGGCAAGAACTTCGTCCTTGGTCTGAACATTGGTTTCTAGTCTAACCCTCAATCATTGACGAATATGAAAATCAAGAATATTCTTTTGAGTGTCATCTGCTGCGCGGCCCTGGTCGCCTGCAACGAGAAGGAGTTCCTCGACCTGCCCCCGCAGGCGTCGCTGGACAATGCTTCCCTGACCACGAGCGAAGGTATCAGCTACCTGATCAACGCCGCCTATGCGGCTCTGGCCGGCCCGAACGTCACGTTTGGCGCCATGTCTTCTCCGGTGAACCACTGGATCGAGGGCGAGCTCCACTCCGACAACGCCTACAAGGGCGGTGGCGGTCCTTCTGACAACACCAACATGCATATGATCGAGACCAACGCGATCGATGCGAGCCACGGCTTGCTGAACGGCTGGTGGCAGGCCCTGTACCAGTCCATCCAGCGCACGAACATGGCGCTGAAGGCGCTGAACGACATGACCACCGCCGAGCTCCCCGAGCTGGATTATCTCAAGGCTGAGATGAAGGTGCTCCGCGCCCACTACTATTTCGAGCTGAGCCGCCACTTCAACAAGATTGTCTGGTTCGACGAGACGACGCCCGAAGAGGAGTACAGCACGATCAGCAATGACGTGTACACCCGCGACGAGATCCTCGGCATGATCGCCCAGGAGATGGAGGAGGCCGGCACCGTCCTGCCTGATTCCTTCCAGGATCTGGGCCGCGTCAACAAGTGGGTGGCCAAGGCCTATGCCGCCAAGGTGTACCTCTACAAGGCCTATCGCCAGGATGAGAACACCCATGCCGTTACGAGCATTGACCAGAGTGACCTCAACAAGGTGGTCACCCTGACGGGCGAAGTCATCGCCTCCGGCAGATACGGCCTGTTCGACGACTTCCAGCAGCTCGACATCGTCGAGTACGAGAACGGCAAGGAGTCCATCTTCGCCGTCCAGTATTCGATGAACGACGGCGCCACGATGTCCCTGCCGTGGGCCTACAGCGCCATCGGCCACGTCAACTGGAGCGCCCTGCTGAACACCCCGAAGGGCCCGTACAACGGCGACAACTTCTTCTGGGCCAGCCAGGACCTTGTCAATGCATACAAGACCGTGAACGGCCTGCCGATGCTTGACGATTCCTTCCAGGACGACGACTACGACCAGGTGGTCGAAACGGTCAACGGCGACACCAAGACCTACACCAACACCAACATCGACCACCCTGTGGATCCCCGCCTGGACTTCGTCGTCGGCCGTCTCAACGTCCGCTGGAAGACCTACGAGGTCGAGCCTGTGACCGAGACCTGGTACCGCGACTTCAACTCCTACGGCTACCACATCATCAAGCGCTTCCTCGTGTCCCCGGATTCCGGCCACCTGGCCACCACGTATCCTTGGGGCAACTCCGGCCTGAACTACCAGATTATCCGCTACGCCAGCGTCCTGCTGTGGCGTGCCGAGGCGCTGGTCGAACTGGGCCGTCAGGACGAGGCCCGCGACCTGGTCAACCAGATCCGCCGCCGTGCCAAGAACAGCCCGTACGTGACCGCATGGGCTGACAAGACCCGCTTCCCGCAGGCCGTCGACATCAACGGCTATGCCGCCAACTACGAGATCGAAGAGTATCCTTCCGCCGGTTGGACGCAGGACTACGCCCGCAAGGCCGTCCGCTTCGAGACCCGTATCGAGCTGGCTCTCGAGGGTGAGCGTTTCTTCGACCTGGTCCGCTGGGGTGTCATGGCCGAGACCATGAACCGCTACGTCGCGGTGGAGAAGGGCAAGCGCGTGTACTACGACGGCGTGGTCTACAAGGCCGGCCGCGACGAGTACTTCCCGGTCCCTGTCACGCAGTACAACCTCTCCGGTGGTCTGTACAAGCAGAATCCGGGCTACGCTCCTTTCAATTAATCTTTTGACTTGATCGGATGGAGGGGAGACCCTTCCCCTCCATCCTTTTTTATCGTATCTTTGACCACATGAAAAAGATCCTCGTTTCCCTTTCCCTGCTGTTCCTGCTGGCACTGAGCGTGTTCGCCCAGGGGCGTCGCGGACCGCAGATCGACACCGTCAAGCTTTGGCCGAACGGTGCGCCCAACGCCTTCGAGATCCCCGGACCGGACTCCGGCTTCATGGTCTTCGGAGCCAAGCAATATGAACTCGCCATGATGGAGGTGTATCCCGCGCGCAACCCCAACGGGCTGTGTGTCATCATGTGCCCCGGCGGCGCCTATGTCATGGAGTCGCAGACCCATGAGGGACGGGATCTCCACGACTGGTTCAACGCCCGGGGGATTACCTACTGCATGCTGCAGTACCGTCTCCCGGTCGGCCACCACGAGGTCCCGCTGAGCGACCTTCAGCAGGCCATCCGCATCATGCGGGGCCGCAAAGACCTGGGTATCACCAAGGTCGGCGTCATGGGCAACTCCGCCGGCGGACATCTCGCCGCCTGCGGCGCCACGATGTTCGTGGACAAGGAGACCCGTCCCGATTTCCAGATCCTCCAGTATCCGGTCATCACGATGGAGACGGAGCTCACCAACATGATGTCCCGCGACGCGCTGCTGGGCAAGAACCCCCCGCAGTCGCTGATCGACAAATACAGCTGCGAGAAGAACGTGACGGCGGACACGCCGCCCGCCTTCATCGTGCTGTGCTCCGACGACACCGTCGTCGTCCCCAAGAACAGCCTGATGTACTACGAAGAACTGATCAACCACAAGGTGTCCGCCACCATGCACATCTACCCCACCGGGGGCCATGGCTGGGGCTGGCAGGACTCCATGATCCACAAGACGAACTGGGTCTCCGCCATGGAGGACTGGCTTCGCCTCGTCGTCGAGAAACTTTAACCCATAATCATACACAGAGGCATGAAGAAAATATTGGCACTCGTTCTTGCGTGCGTACTCGCAGCCCCCGCCGTGACGGCCCAGAAGCCGTCCCAGCCGAGCTGGCTGAGCGACGCAGTCTTCTACCAGATCTATCCCTCGTCATTCCAGGATTCCAACGGGGACGGCTACGGAGATCTGCAGGGCATCATCTCCCGCCTGGACTACATCAAGTCCATCGGTGTGACGGCCATCTGGCTCAACCCGGTCTACGTGTCCGGCTGGACGGACGGTGGTTATGACATCATCGACTACTACCGCGTGGACAAGCGCTTCGGCGACAACGACGACCTCATCGAGCTGATCCAGAAGGCCCACGCCCGCGGGATCAAGATCGTCATGGACCTGGTGGCCGGCCACTCCTCCGACCAGTGCGAGTGGTTCCTCCAGTCCAAGCAGGGCGCCAACTACCGCTATTCCGACTACTACATCTGGCCGACTTTCAAGCCGGAGGACAACACCCCCGCGCCGAAGCCGGGCGAGCAGCTGGATTACGCAGCGCTGATGAATTCCAACGCGGCGCTGATCCGCAAGTTCGTCGCTTCCGACGCGCCCCGTGCCCCGTTCTACATCAAGAACTTCTATGACACCCAGCCGGCCCTGAACTTCGGCTTCGCGCACCCTGATCCCGCTCATCCGTGGGAGCAGGCGGTGGACGCCCCGGGCCCCATGGCCATGCGCCGTGAGCTGAAGAACATCATGTCCTTCTGGATGGACAAGGGCGTGGACGGCTTCCGCGTGGACATGGCGGCGAGCCTCGTGAAGAACGACTTCGACAAGTCCGCCACCATCAAGCTGTGGAAAGACGATTTCACCAAGTGGTTTGACGAGAACTATCCCGAGGGTATCCTGATTGCCGAGTGGTTCAACCCCGCCCAGTCCGTGGCCGCGGCCAACTTCGATCTCGACTTCTTCTGCCATGACGGTCAGTACAACTACTCCACGCTGTTCTTCTACGGCCGTCGCGGCTTCGGCCCCGCTGCCAACGCCGCTCCGGCTGCCCCGTATTTCGACAAGTCCGGCACGGGCGAGCTGAAAGTCTGGTACGACCTCTACACCTATCAGTACGATGCCGTCAAGGGCAATGGCTACGTGTGCATGCCGTCCGGCAACCACGACTTCAACCGCTTCACCACCGAAGGCCGCACCACGCCGGACGAGCTGAAGGTCGCGATGACCTTCTTCCTGACGATGCCGGGCGTGCCGTTCATCTTCTACGGCGACGAGATCGGCCTCAAGCAGAACCCGAACGCTCCGTCCACGGACGGCTCCGGCGGCCGCGCCGGCTGCCGCATCCCGATGCTCTGGGACAGCTCCGCCAACGGCGGTTTCTCCACGGCCCCCATCGACAAGATCTACATCCCGCAGGATCCGGATCCCAACCGCATGACCGTCGAGAAGGAGGAGAACGACCCCGCCTCCCTGCTGAACTACACGCGTACGCTCCTCAAGCTCCGCAAGGATGTCAAGGCCCTTGGCGCCGACGCTTCCTGGAAGCTGGTCAGCAGCCTCGACCAGCCGTATCCGATGGTGTATGAGCGCACCTGGCGCGGCGAACGCTGCTGGGTCGTGCTCAACCCGTCCGGCAAGCAGGTCACGGTGACCCTCCCGAAGGAGAACACCAAGCCCGAGATCATCGGCGGCAACTACAAGAAAGTCACCTACAAGCAGACCAAGAAGGGAGACACGATCCAGATCTCCCCGATTTCCGCTGCGATTTACAAATTCTAAAACCTGTAACCTACAATGAAGAAATCAATCCTGATCGCTGCCATCGTGCTCCTGGCCGCCTCCTGTGGCCAGAAGCCCGGCAACGTGGCCGGCAAGGTCGAGAGCCAGCTCTGGGCCCCCGTGGCCGGCGTGAACGTGTCCGTGGTGGGCGGCACCGCCAAGGCCCGCACGGATTTCGAAGGCAAATATACCATCAACGCCGCCGAGGGCGACACGCTCCTGTTCGAGCTGCCCGGCTATCGCAGCGCGCGTGCGGTGGTGAAGGACGGCGTGGCCAACGCCACGGTCAACCTCACCTGCAAGACGGTGTCGGTGGCCGCAGACGGACGGATCACCTTCACCTATCCTGCTCCGGACGCCAAGTCCGTGCAGGTGTGCGGCAACTTCTTCCAGCTGCCGAACGGCACCTTCGGCGAGGGTATCGCCGAGATGACCAAGGGCGCCGACGGCCTGTGGACCTACACCACGGTCCCGACCAAGAGCGAGCTCTACCGCTATGAATTCATCATCGACGGCAACTACACGATCGACGCCGCCGCGCCGTACACCATCCGTGACGGCGAGGTGCTGCGCAACGTCTTCGTGGTGCCGGGCGAGGTGGGCGACCTGACCATGGTGCAGGACGTGCCCCACGGCACCGTGTCCAAGGTCTGGTATCCGACTTCCCTGGGCTATGACCGCCGCATGAGCGTCTACACGCCCTACGGCTACGAAGCCTCCGGCAACAAGAAATATCCGGTACTGTACCTGCTCCATGGCGGTGGCGGTGACGAGAACGAATGGCTGAACCTGGGCCGCGCGGCCCAGATCATGGACAACCTGATCGCGGCCGGCAAGACCGTGCCGATGATCGTGGTGATGCCGAACGGCCATGTCGGCATGACGGCCGCTCCGGGCGAGAACAGCCGCGGCTACGACGGCGCCAAGAGCAGCCGTGCCGTGCGTACCGAGCCCAACGCCTACGAAGCCACGTTCCCGGATATCATCAAGTTCGTGGACAAGACCTACCGGACCTTCCCCGACCGCGCCCACCGCGCGATCTGCGGTCTGTCGATGGGTGGCGGCCACACCTGCGTGATCTCCACCAACTATCCCGACAAGTTCGCCTACGTGGGCCTGTTCTCCGCCGCCGTGGGCAACTACAGCAACGACCGTGCGACTTCCGAGATGACGAAGGACTTCGACAAGAAGCTGGAGAAGGTCTTCGCCCTCAAGCCGTTCTACTACATCGCCATCGGCGACGAGGACTTCCTGTACCAGGCCAACAAGAGCTATCGCGAGAATCTCGATGCGCATGGCTACAAATACGTCTACAAGGAGTCCGACTGCGGCCACGTCTGGAAGAACTGGCGCCACTACCTGACCGACTTCTCCCAGTATCTCTTCAAATAGGAGGTCACCATGAAAAAGACAGTTTGCTGTTTCATTCTGGCGTTTGCCGCCATGGCGTGCTTCGCCCAGGCGCAGAATCAGGTGCCCGGTTTTGACCGTCAGGTCGCCCGCAGCGTGAAGTCCGTGGTCGAGGCGCCCGACGGATCCGTGACGTTCAGCATCTACGCCCCGTTGGCGGAGACCGTCACCCTGACCGGCGACCTCGCCGCTGCCGGCCAGGTGTTCACCAAAAGCCCGGAGGGCATCTGGAGCCTGAAGGTGACCGGCGTGGAGCCGGGTTCCTACCGTTATGGCTTCAACGTCGACGGCCTCAACGTGATCGATCCGCTGTATCCGAAGAGCAAGGATGTGCTCACCATGACCGACCTGACCTTCGGCAAGGGCGATCAGTTCTGGTCCGTCAAGGACGTTCCCCATGGGACCATGTCCATGGTTTACTATCAGTCGAAGACCACGGGCAAAACGCGCCGCATGCATGTCTGGACCCCGCCGGGATACCTGAAATCGAAGGCCAAACTGCCGGTGTTCTACCTGCTGCACGGCGGTGGCGACGTGGACAACGGCTGGCCGGTGATCGGCTGTGCCGGTGCGATCCTCGACAACCTCCTCGCCGAGAAGAAGATGGTCCCGATGGTGGTGGTGATGCCGGATGCGAGCCTGCCGCAGGGCCAGTTCACCGACGAGCTCTTCAACGACATCATGCCGTACGTCGAGGCGAACTTCCGCGTCAAGACCGGCAATCCGAACACCGCGATCGCCGGCCTGTCCATGGGCGGCATCCACATCCTGGACATCCTGTCGAAGCATCCCACTCCGTTCAAGTACGTCAACATCATGAGCTCCGGCTTCCACATGCGTGACGACGCCGCCGTGGCCGAGGCCGATGCCAAGCTCGCCCCGGTGGCCGCGCAGCTGAAGAAGAACATCAGCTACCTGCGCTTCACGCAGGGTGGTCCCGAGGACATCGCCTACCAGAACGGCATGAAGACCCTGGACATCTTCCGCAAGTACGACATCCCGTTCGAGTACAGCGAGATGCCCGGCGGCCACAACTGGTATGTCTGGCGCTTCGACCTCGAATACTTCGCCCAACGGATCTTCAAATGATGTCATCCTGAGCCTGTCGAAGGATCTCAAAAGAAAACCTTGCAGCCACATTGACTGCAAGGTTTTTTATTACTATCTTTGGAGAAGAAGACAAACCACAGACCAATATGAAGAAAGCATTTTCCATTATCCTGGCGCTGGCCGCCCTGGTATCCTGCCAAAAGGGACCGGAAGGCAAGTACATGATCCTCCCGATCCGGGAGGCCAACGACGAGATCGTCCTGACCGTCGACAAGGGAGGGGAGACCCTCTACGTGGCCGACATCCGCCTCGCCCTGCCGGGCGAGGAGCCGGACTACTGCGTGCCCCTCGACCTGGCGTATTTCGGCGCGGGCAAGCGCGACGTCCACTTCCAGGGCGTCGACGCCAAGACCGCGTGGAGCCAGATCGGCTTCGCCGACACCCCGCCCGCCGTCCCGGCGGACAAGTATCGCCCGAAATACCACCAGACCCCGGAATACGGCTGGATGAACGACGCCAACGGCCTCTTCTTCAAGGACGGCGTGTACCACCTGTACTATCAGTACAATCCGTACGCCTCGGTCTGGGGCAACATGCACTGGGGCCACTCCACCAGCACGGACCTGGTCCACTGGGAGCATCAGCCGGTCGCGATCTACCGCGACGCCTACGGCCACATCTTCTCCGGCAGCACGGTGGTGGACTACAACAACACCGCCGGCTTTGGCGCGGGCGCCGTGGTGGCCTTCTATACTTCCTGGAACACCTCCCGGGAGTACATCCAGACGCAGTGCATCGCCTACAGCACGGACGACGGCCTGACCTTCACGAAATATGAGGGCAATCCCGTCCTGGTGCCGTTCGACGGCATCGCGGACTTCCGCGACCCGAAGGTCTTCTGGTACGAGCCGGAGAGCAAGTGGATCATGATCGTGTCCGCCGACAAGGAGATGCGTTTCTACACCTCGCAGAACCTCAAGGAATGGGAATTCATGAGCGGCTGGGGCGAGGGCTACGGCGTGCAGCCGCGCCAGTTCGAGTGCCCGGACTTCTTCCAGCTTACCACCGCCCAGGGCGAGACCAAGTGGGTGATGATCGTCAACGTCAACCCGGGCTGCTTCTTCGGCGGCAGCGCCACGCAGTACTTCGTGGGCGAGTTCGACGGCAAGACCTTCACCTGCGACTCCCCGAAAGAAACGGTCAAGTGGCTCGACTGGGGCAAGGACCACTACGCCACGGTCACCTTCTCCAACACCAAGGGCCGCGTGATCGCGGTGCCGTGGATGAGCAACTGGCAGTACGGCGCCATCGTGCCCACCAGGTATTACCGCAGCGCCAACTCCGTGCCGCGCGAGCTCGGTCTGTTCAAGGACGGCAAGGAGTTCTATGTCAGCTGTTTCCCGGTGCCGGAGATGGACAAGCTCGACAAGGATTCCCACACGGTCAAGGGCATCGCTGCCGCGGCCGGCAAGCCGCAGAGCGTCAAGCTGTTCGACCAGCCCGCCCAGGCCTATAAGCTGGATATGGACATCAACGTCCCGGCTTCCGGCAAGGCCGGCTGGCGCCTGACCAGCGCTGCCGGGGACGTAGTGGACATGTATTTCGACGCGGCCCTCGGCCGCTTCGTGATGGACCGCACCCAGAGCGGCATCGTCGATTTCGGCGAGCGCAGCACGACCCATGAGATCGAGAACCACGACCGCCGCAAAACGAACTCGATGCACTATGTCAACGACTTCGCCCTGGCGACCTGGGCACCGATGAAGGTGGCCGGCAAGCACAGCGTGCGCATCCTCTTCGACGTCAGTTCCTTCGAGGTGTTCATCGACGGCGGCCGCGTCGTGATGACCAACCTCGTGTTCCCGAACGAACCGTACAACACCCTGGAGGCGTATGCCGACAAGGGCCGCTTCAGCGTGGACAAGCTGACGGTCACGGCCCAGGGGCTGTAAGCCGGAGGATCCGGAAATGAAAGAGGCCGACCCCCTGCGGGGCCGGCCTCTTTTGTCATACGGAGATCCAATCAGATTTCGGGGAAGACGGTGAGCCTGATCGTGGAGGCGCCGTAGGGCACCAGCTCGATGAAGGTGTCGGTGCCCTCCTCCGGGACGACGGTCTCGGGGAGATGGGGCGTGAGGTAGGCATCTTCCATTTCCCAGCTGCAGTACCACTTGCCGTCCTTCTGGAACAGCTCGTTGTAGGCATCGCGGACGCGGCCGTAGTTGCCTTCCGGATTGACGTAGTACTTCTGGTTGCCGGCGCGGCTGAGCTGGACGAGTTTGCCGTTAAAGCGGACATAGCCGCCGTCTTTCGCCGGTTTGCCGTTCTTGTCGAGCAGCTGCTCGTTGGTCACCTGGGTGAAGTGCTCGCCCTCATACGGCACGCTCGGCACGACGTCGAAATCCCAGTCCTTGACACCCGTCACCGGGATGCGGATCTTCAGGGGGACGTTGTCGAGGTCGAACGGGAAACCCTTGGCGTTGGTCTTGATGAGCTTGACCTTGTCCAGGTCCTTGTCGCGGATCGCGTAGTTCCACTTGCCGGCAGGCGTAATGTTCCAGTTGACGAAATCCGGATTCTTGGAGGCCTTGCCTGCGAGGTAGTCGTAGACCTTCGTGTCGACCTCCCAGTTGGCCGGGATGGCGTAGGTGTAGGTCAGCGGACCGCGCACCACGCTCTCGCCCTGGACCGCGTTCTTGACGAACTCGATCTCCATCGGGAAGCGCACCCGGAAGGACTCGCCGCTCTTCCAGGTCTTGCTGACGGTCTGGAAGCCGTGCTTGTCGGAGGCCTTGCACCATTCGGGGATGCGGTAGGTGAAGTCCATCTGATGCGGCTTCTTCGAGACCTTGCCGTCCTGGTAGAAGGTGAACTTGAACTGGATGTTCTCCTCGAACGGATAGTTGGTGATCTCCTCGATCTTCACGGTGACGCCGTCGCCGAGGTCATACACCACGGACGAAGGGCCGTAGAGGGCCGCCACCGGCTGGCCGTTCTTGTCCTTCAGCCACATTCTGGACGCGAAATTCGGGAAGTACCTGTGGAGGTTGCCGATGCAGCACTCCACCTCGTGGGCGGAGCGGTAGGCCATCCAGGTCTTCGCCTTCTTGTAGTCGTTGTGGTTGGAGTTGCCCGTGCAGATGAACTGGTTGGGGCAGGAGAAGTACTGCATCGCCTTGAAGTCCTTGGTCACGGCACCGAAGCCGGCGTTGTAGATGGCCCGCTCCAGCCTGTCGGCGAAGGTCGCATCGCCGGTGACCATCAGGTAGTAGCCCATGGTCCAGGTGTAGTCGGAGATGTCGCAGGTCTCGTGCGAGGCCAGCGACTCGACGCCGGCCAGGCCCTCGGAGCTGGAGATGATGCCGTCGATGAGCATGTTCTCGTCCTCCATCTTCTGGTCGCCCTTCAGGGCCGCCTCCTTGTAGATCTCCTTGCCTGTGAAGGCGTAGAGAAGCATGGGGAGCTTGAGGGTCTCGCAGAGGGTCACGCCGTGACCCGTCATGGGCCGGTCGCTCAGGTACTGCTCCATGTTGGTCGGGACGAGTTCCCAAACCCGCTCAGCCAGCTCGAGGAGCTTGGGGTTGCCGGTCAGGGCATAGGTCCACAGAATACCTTCGATGTTGATGATGTAGCGGCTTTCGCTGAGCTCTTCCGGCGTGTAGGTGAAGTAGTTCTTCTCGAGCGCGGCGGGGATCCGGGGATCGCCGGTGGCCTCGTAGTAGGTCTTCATGGTGCGGAAGAACACGGCGAAAGGCCAGCCCATGGACTCGCCTTCACGGCCGAGGCGGCCTTCGGGACGGCCGGCCTCGGAGATGATCCGGCGGCGCTCCATCTGCGCCTTGCGGCTCGCCTCGCGCTCCTTGGCGCGGGGGTCGTTGGTGATCTGCGACGCCAGGCCGAAGAAGCCGGAATAGCGCTGGTTGTAAGCGGCTTCGTCGAACTTGGTGCCCGGCTTCGGCGGCAGCGGGTGGTCCAGGACGTAGTCCACGTTGGCCTTGCCCTTGGCCATGAGCTCGGGGTTGCCGAGGATGTAGCCCAGGCGGGTGAAGCCGTCCACGTAGTAGGCGGACTGCTCGAAACGCCACCAGTCGGAGCCCCAGTAGTGGGGGTTCTTGCTCATCTCCAGGTCGCCCGCCCAGCAGCAGCTGTCGAAAGGATAGGACATCGCTTCCGGATGGCCCGTGAGGCCGTCCACCTGCCGCTGGAGGATCTCCCGTACCCAGCCTTCGGGGGTGATGTCTTCAATGAGACCCTCCGCGAACGTGGCATAGGGGGCTACGGGGATCTTCGGCGCCCGGGCAACGGGGGCCTTGCCCTCTTCCCCGCAGGAGGCGAGGAGGAGGACAAACCCGAGTAAAAGAAGTGAAAACTTTTTCATGCGACTATCTGCTGTTCATGATGGCGAGCGCCTCCTTGTCGGGCGCGTACATGACGTAGCTCTGGTCCTCGAGGATCATGGTCGCGCCTTCTTCCGTCGTGTAGGCGGGCCACTCGGGCAGGCCGGTCTTCAGACCCTTGTTGGGGTCGCCGTTCGCCATGAAGTTATAGAGGGCCTTGGACATCTTCTTGGAGAGGTTGCGCGGGTACTGGCCGCCGCCGGTGTGGGACACCTGCAGGTCGGTGTTCATGAACCAGAACGCGATGTCCATGGTGTGGAAGGCGTGCAGACGGCCGTCCAGGATGGGCGGCTGCCAGTCGAACCAGGCCACGTAGACCGGAGCGCTCTGCTTGACCTTGAGGTCAGCCGTGTGGAGGGCGTTGGCGCGGGAGCTCGCCACGAGGTCGTTGATCTCGATCGGGAGCTTCTTCGGGAAGGCCTTGGCAAACGCGTTGTAGACGGCCTCCGCCTTGTCCGCACTGATGGCAGGGGCGAATCTGCCGCCGCCCTGGGACATCATCTTGATGACCTCCTCCTTGGAGGATGCATGCTTCTTGGCGTCGTCGCGGGCGGAAGGCCATTCGGCCGTCGTGGTGCAGATCAGCAGGGGGACGTTGGCGCAGTGGTCGCTCTGGAAGAATTCGCCCACGGGGATGTGGTCGCCGTCAGCGATCGGGCCGAAGCCGAAGCGGCCGAGGCCGGGGTTGGTCATGGCATACTCCCGCTGGACCTTGTTGGCGAGTTCCATATATTCCTCGAACGGCATCTCCTGGAGCTTGTTCATCTGGTTGGGCTTCAGGCCGGCGGCCTTGAGGATGGCGGGGCCGAGGCCCTTGGCAGCCTCCTTGTTGATGGCGGAAGTGGCGTTGCCGCTCAGGGCAACCGCCTTGTGGATCAGGCCCTTGGTCTCAGGCATGGCCACCAGGTTGCAGACCTTGGCGCCACCGCCGCTCTGGCCGATGATCGTCACGTTGTTGGGGTCGCCGCCGAAGTTGGCGATGTTGTTGTGGACCCACTTCAGGGCCTCCACGAGGTCGAGGATGCCCACGTTGCCGGAATCCTTGAACTTCGGATCCACCTCGGAGAAATCGGTGAAGCCGATGGAGTTCAGACGATGGTTCGGCGACACGAACACGGCATTCGTATAATGGCTGAAATTCTCGCCATGGTACTCATGGTGCTCGATGCTGTTGCCGCTGGAGAAGCCGCCGCCATGGATCCAGACGATCACCGGGCGCTTGCCGTTGTCGAGCGCCGGGGTCCAGACGTTGAGGTTGAGGCAGTCCTCGGTCATGTCGAAGTAGTTCCAGCAGTCCAGGAAGGTCGCGATGTTATTGGGATACTTCATCACGGACTGCGGGGCGCAGGCGCCGTAGAACACAGCGTCCTTCACACCCTCCCAGGGCTGCGGCGGTTTGGCCGGCATGAAGCGGTTCTCACCGGCGGTGCTGGCGCCGTAGGGGATGCCCAGGAAGGTGTAGGTGTCGCGCATGATGTAGCCGCGCACCTTGCCGTACTGGGTGTTGGCGATGGCGATGTCGTCGCCGATGAACAGCTGCTGGTCGGTGCGGCTGTAGAAGTTCTCTTCCTTGTCGTTGGCGGCGTTGTTGTTGCAGGAGACTGCGGCCACCAGCGCGGAGAGCGTCAGGATGGAGAGTAAAACTTTTTTCATTGGGTGGGTATTATTGTTATGGATGATCGTTACAAAGCGCTCAGAAGCCTTCCACCTTCATCCAGTGGAGCAGGCTGTCCTTCCAGTCGTCGCTGGTCGTGTTGTTGACGGCGGAGCCGAAACCGCCCTTGCCGTTGCCGTAGATGTGGATCTCGGCCGGGACCCCGTGCTTCTGCCACTCGAGATAGAGGGACAGGCAGCCGGGCGCCACGTTCTGATGGTCCGCGCGGGTGGCCACGAACAACTTCGGGGCGTTCTCCGGCACGGTCATGACGGTGACGGGCGGGCCGTACATCGTGGCCAGGTAGGCCGGCATGACGGCCGGGTCGGTGTTGCGCATCACGGCATAGATGGCGATGCAACCGCCGGCCGAGAAGCCGAGGTAGCCGATCTTGGCGGGGTCAATGTTCCACTCCCGGGCATGGGATTTCACGTAGCGGATGGCCTGTTCGGCGTCCAGCTGCTCCAGCGCCATGATGGGGGAGTGCTCCGGCCGCAGGGACTGGATGTACTCTTCGACCTGGTAGACCTCGAGGCCGGACGGGATGGGGCCAGTGGCGGCGCGGGGGGCCTGCTGGCCCTGGGCGGGCGGTCCCTGCTGCCCCTGCGGCCGCTGGGGCCGGGGCTGCTGCTCCGGCGC
>JAEEGL013699728.1_pt1 | contig 32619 bp, 30 predicted proteins | sample 9134231 | NCBI WGS metagenome assembly JAEEGL01 (sample SAMN16246548, study PRJNA631951) | gut metagenome | biome: gut microbiome; feature: rumen; material: fiber-attached | host: Bos | place: Iran: Karaj | collected 2018-10
ACGCGCATTCTCGATGGTAACGGATTAAATGATTACGTCATCGTAAGGGGCGTCGAGACGGTCGGTTTTGCCGCTGGCGATTTCGTCCAGGACATCGAAGCCTTCGTAGAGTTGGCCAAAGACGGAGTAGCCGTCGGCAGGGCCGGGACCCACCTGGTCGTGGTCTAAAAAGTGCACATTGTCGCCATGGACAATGAAGAATTGGCTGCCGATGGAATTGGGCATGGCGGTCTTTGCCCAGCTGAGGGCACCACGCATGTGGGTGAGGCAGGGGTCATACTTGTCGCCGATGGTGGTGCCAGGTCCCTTGGCGGAGTGACCACCGGTGCCATTTCGGTTGGTGAAGTCACCACCCTGGATCATGAAGCCCTTAATAATGCGGTGGAAGGGGGCACCGTCGTACTTGCCCTGCTTGGCCAGTTCAATAAAGTTCGTGGCGCATTCGCCCACCCGTTCTTCAAAGAGGCGGAGCTTCATTGTGCCGTGGTTAGTTTTCATGATGGCGATGGTTTCGCCGGCTTGGGGCTTGTCGAGCTGGTTAAACATAGGGTCTCCTGTGTAGCTATAAGGAATTGATGTATATATAACAAAAAGAGTATTGGTTAAAATAGTAAGAAAGCCTAGAGCAAGAAAAAAATCTAATTTCTAGCACGTAAACACAAAATGAGCGTAGCGAGTGACCCCAATCATCAAAAGGGAGCTTTGCCACCGACTTGATACCTATATGAAAGATAACTGCAAAAGACTTCAAGAACTTCTTTCGGCCCAGGCTATGGAATTTGCCCTAGATGAAATGGCCGCGAAGATTGCAAAGATGCACCCCAGTGCCGACAACATGATTGTCCTTGGCATGGCAAGCCGCGGGATCCCCCTGGCTCAGAAACTGAGCAAGCGGTTAAGTGAAAAGTTTGGAAAGCCCATCGAGACTGGTAGTCTGGATGCCACGTTCTATCGTGACGATTTTCACTACCGCAAAAAATTAGGCTCTACGGAAATGCGCTTTACCGAGATGCCCGCCTCAGTAGAAGGGAAGGTGGTGATCCTTGTAGACGATGTTCTTTACACAGGGCGTTCTGTGCGAGCCGCCCTGCAGGCCATTTTAGACTTTGGACGTCCGTCGGTGGTTCGGCTTTGTGTATTGGTGGACCGTGGCCATAGGGAATTGCCTATTGCTCCTGATTGCGTTGGCCTCACTGTAGAGACCGCTCAAAATCAAGAGGTCCGAGTGAGTATCGAACCTATCGACAATGAAAATTCTGTCTATCTCGTAGAAGTGGAGGCTTAGCTTGAGCGCACTTGAAATTAAGCACCTGTTCGGATTGCGCGGCGTATCAAAGCACGATATTCGCCTGATTCTCGACCACGCCAAACAGTTTAGAGAAGTCCTTGAACGCCCCGTGAAGAAGGTTCCGAGCCTTCGGGGTATGACGGTGGTGAACCTGTTCTTTGAGAATAGTACCCGCACCCGCACCAGTTTTGAACTGGCAGAAAAGAGACTTTCGGCCGATACAGTGAACTTTACCAGCAGCAACTCCAGTGTCAAAAAGGGAGAAACTCTGGTTGACACCCTCCGCAATATCGAGGCTATGAAAATCGACATTGTGGTGGTTCGTCACAAGGGAACAGGGGTTCCGAAGTTCCTGGCGGACAACAGCAAAGCCATCATTGTGAACGCTGGTGACGGAGCCCACGAGCATCCGACCCAGGCGCTGCTCGACATGCTTACGGTAGAAGAAAAACTTGGAACCCTGGAAGGCAAGAACGTGACTATCGTTGGCGACATTCGTCATAGCCGCGTGGCCCGCAGCAACCTCTGGGGCATGACCACCATGGGGGCTCACGTGACCCTGTGCGGACCTAGCACCCTGGTTCCCCGTAATACGGAATTAATGTCCAACGTCACCTGGGAAAGCGATGTGAAAAAGGCAGTGAAAAATGCCGATGCGATTATCGCCCTTCGCCTGCAAAAGGAACGTATGGATGACGCTCTTCTTCCTAGCATGCGTGAGTACCGTAACACATTCGGTATCACTCATGAACTTTTGGAATGCGCCAAGGACAAGGTGCTGATCATGCATCCGGGCCCCATCAACCGCGGTGTGGAGTTGGATAGTGAAATCGCTGATGGCGATAACTCCGTCATTCTCAATCAGGTGACAAACGGTGTGGCCGTCCGTATGGCTGTGCTTTACCTTCTGGCAGGAGGTCGTGGAAATGAATAAGGTTGTTCTTAAAAACGTTCGTCCTTTTATTAATGGAAAGTTTGATACCCCTACGACCATGAACCTTGCCGATGGCAAGTGGGTCCAAGAATCCCTGACTGATGCGCCGACCTTTGATGCGGGTGGTGCCCTTGCACTTCCGGCTTTGTTCGGCCTTGGCCTGGACTTCAAGGAACCTCTTCGCGATGACATCTACAGTTTTAAGGATGGCGTCGAAGCTATGCGTCGTGGAGGATTCTACGGTGGCCTGTATGAAAGTTCTGACAATGCCATCGATGATTCCCGTAAGCTTTCGGCTATCAAACAGATTAGCAGTTTTGCTGGGTTCTCCTTTGCTTTCTTGGGAGCCTTCAGTGTAGGCTACAAGTGCAAAGAACTGACGGAAATGATTGAACTTGCCGAAGAGGGCGCCGTCGGTTTTGGCGATGGTAACCAGGATGCCTCCCGTACAAGGTTCCTCCGGCTTGCCATGGAATACGGTTCCATGACGGGTAAGCGATTCTTCTTTATGCCATTGGATGAATCCTTGCGTCATCATGGGCTTGTCCACGAAGGTCATTACTCCGATACTCTCGGCATGAAGGGAATTCCCCGCGTGGCAGAAACCATCGCCGCATTCCGTATTCTTGAAATGGCTCGGTTCCTAAAAGTGCCTGTACACTTCAAGCAGGTGAGCTGCGGAGAAACTTTGAAGCTTATTGAAATGGCCCGTGAGCAGGGTGTGGATGTTACCTGCGATGTGGATATTTACCACCTTCTGTTAGATGATAGTTGCTTGTTTGACTTGGACTCTCATTGTAATGTAGTGATGCCTTTCCGGTCAGCGGGAGACAAGGAGGCCTTGTGGCAAGGACTAAAGTCTGGAACGGTGAATGCCATTAGCATAAATCACGATCCTGTGCTGCGTCAAGACAAGGAAGTTAACTTCGAAGATGCTGTTCCAGGCGCGATTTCTTTGGAAATAGCGCTTCCGGCCTTGTGGAAGGACTTGGTGGAAAAGCTTGGGGAAGCTCGTGCAGTCGAATTGCTTTCCACTACTCCGGCTAAAATTGCACAGGCCGAAGTTTCGAGCTTGTCTCTCGGTTCTAAGGCGAATCTTGTGTTGTTCGATGACAAGAGCGTGACGGAGGTGACTCCGTCCTTGTTTGCAGGACAAGTCCGCAATTCTCCGCTTTTGGGTCGGACTCTTTCTGGAAAGATCTTGGGGTCTTATTTGGGCGGTCTCTGGACCGAGGTTTAATCAAGATGCTTGAACCCCTGCAACTGTTTTGGATTTTTACCATAGTGGTCCTGGTGCTTACACTTGTGGCCCTATGGGAAATTCAGCGCAGTTATTTTCGCAGGGAACACGAAGTCATGTTCGGTACGCCCCTGTTTGATGCCCAGGTAAGGGAGCTTTCGCTACAACCTGAAGAAATAAAGGTTCTTGAAAAGTTAGTGCGCTCTTCTCGGTACGAAAACAAGGATGCAATACTGAATACGGCAACACTCTTTGAGTCGGCGGTATCTAACTACTATGAATTTAAGGGTGAAGAAAATGTTAATGAAAGTGTCCAGGCCGTTATCAGCACCCTTCGTCAGAAACTGAATTTTACGGCAGCAAACCCATTGGCTACGGTAAGTTCTACGAGACAATACAATGTGACTAACCGTGTAGATATCCTTTTAGATAGTTCAACACGATTATTTCATTCGTCAATTCTCAGTACAGATGAACGAAGCTTAGTTGTTGAATATGATGAATCTATGGGGGCGGGCCGTTCTCTTGTAGGTAAATCAGTCCGGTTGCGCTGGACTAGGCCGGAAGATGCTGTCTATACGTCTAAGGTAGTGGTGAAAGCTTTTGGAAAAGGAAAATTAACGCTTTCTCACGCGACGTCCTTGGAGAAAAAGCAGTTGCGTCGTTGGGTTCGTGAACCAGTTGATTTTCCGGTAATTGCATCTTTTGACGACGGTTCTAGCTGTAGCGGGGTCCTTTTGGATCTTTCTGCCGGTGGTATCCTTTTGGGGCTCCCGGTGGACTGCTCTTCGGGGCAGCACCTGAAGATCAAGTTTGAACTGCCCAGTTTTGGTGAAGAAAACGTAGAAATTGAGATTTTGCGCAATTTAGGGCGAAAAAATCCGAATTTTTCTGACTATTTCTTCTTGACTGCATCCTTTGCGGGAGCCTTTGGATGGACCCAGGAGAGGGTCTTGCAGTACATTTTTGAGGTGCATAAGCAGAAAAAAGCCTCCTGAATACCCCTAAAATGTCCTAAGTAGTTCATTTTCAATGACTTAGATGAATTTTTTGCTTGACATTTGGCTTATATAAAGGTAGAATTAGGGTAGTATAGTTTCCGACTGGAGTTTATTTTGGCTTTAAGTTTGATAGCTAAGATTCGCGGTGAACGCGTGACCGTAGGCATTGATGTTGGTCATTACAGCATCAAGTATGTAAAAGTCTATCATAATAGCCGCGGCGGCAAGGTTGTGGTTGATGCCGACCTTGAACCAGTACCCGAGGGTGCCATTGTCAATGGCGAAATTCAGCGTCGTGAAGGCGGGGATGAGTCCCAGGGGTCTGGCGAAAAGAAAGAAAAAGACGGTTATGACCTCCTGAGTGAGGCTATGACGAAACTTATGCTTCGCCACCCCTTAGACGACTCTACGGATTTGGTGGCTTCTGTGAATTGCGGAGCTGGGGCCGGCGGCGTCCTGGTAGACCGGTTGAGTGTAAAACTCCCTAAAAATGGTGATGAGGCGGCCATTATTCTCCAGACCGCCCAGTCCCGTCCGCCCTTCGATGACCAAGATAACGTCATCGACTACGAAGTGGCCTCTCGTGAAAATGACGAGGTAAAGGTGAATGTTGTGGCGGCCAAGAACGCCCTCTTGGACTCTTGGGCTCAGTTCTTTACGGTAAAGGGCATGAAGCTCTCTGCCATAGACGTGGATATCTTTGGCCTCCTGAACGCCTATATGGCGACTGCTAGCGAAGAAGATTTGAATACGACATGTGCTATTGTGAACATTGGTGAAAAGAAAATGAGTATCGCTTTTGTTCAGGACGGCACTTTCCATTCCATGCGTGCTATGACCGGTGGTTCTCTGGATTTGGTGATTTCTAAGCTGGGAACCCATTTAGGAATTGATGCTGCTAAGTGTCATGAGATTTTTGAGAAGGGCGATCTAGGGGTGGTGGATGGATTCTCTGAAGCCGAAGTGGAAGAAGCTATGAAGCTTGCTTTCGAAGACCTGATGGCCCAGATTGAATTTGGTATCCGTTACTTTGAGTCTTCGGAAGATTCCAAGACTCTTGGAAAGATTTTCTTGGGTGGCGGCGGCGCCTCTATTCCGGGAATGAAAGCTTACATTGCGGAGCGTACCGGCCTTGAGACCGATACGGTGAACCCATTCCGTTACGTGGAATGCGACGCCAAGGTGTTTGGCGCGAACGGCATTTCCCTTGGTCTTTCTAATATCTATGCCCCTGCGCTGGGCCTTGCGATGAGGAAGTTCTAATGGCTACGAAAAAGAAAAAAGATGAAGCAAAATCTGCCGTGGCTACAAGGAAATCTCTTTGCATTTCCATAAATCTGTTACCCAGGGAATATCGTAAGCCTGTCAAGGATTTTTCTTGGATTACGGATCGCCGCGTTATTTGGCCTACAATTGCGATTATCGCTGTTATCGTAAGCGTTGTGATGCTTTTCTCTTTTGTTGAAGAAACTTTGTCTTCTCTAGCTCAAGAAGTGGAACGTGTGGAGGCTGAAGTTCAGCGTGAACATCCGCTTCTTGCTAAGATCACTGATCTTGAACAAAAACAGGGTGTTATCAATACGAAGATAAATGCACTCAAGTCTATTCAGGTTAGTAAGAAACGCTGGGTTATTTTGTTCGAAAATGTTTCGTCTGTATTGCCGCCTAATATGTGGCTTACCAGTTTAAACCAGCTTAGCGACAACGACTTGGAAATGCGCGGTACCACCTTTGATTTTTCTGAAGTGGCCGAGTATATGGTGAAACTTGAAAAACAGGTAAGTGTTGAAAAGGTTTCGCTTGTCAATATATCTACATCCAGAGTTGATGGCGAAGAAGCTTATGTTTTCACTATCAAGGTCCTCCTGAAGCAAGACCTGGGAATGGAGGGGTAGTATGGGTAATATTGATTGGAAAGACAAAAAGAACATATACACTATATGTGCTATAGTCTTAATTTTGGCTGCGGCTTATTGCACTTATACCTATGTATGGGAACCTTTTGTTCGAGAACGGACAAGGTTGGAAAACCAGTTGCGAACGGCTCAGGCTGAATTAGATAAGATTAATGCTCAAAAGAAGCGAGTTGCAGAACTGGAAATGCAGTTGGTTCAGGCAGAGAAGGATTTTGAAAAACTGAAGGAAATGTTCCCCGAAGAGGAAAAAGTTCCTCTACGTTTGCAGGATTTGTATTCTGTTCTTCGCAGCTCGGGTGTGCAAATTCAGCGCTTTAATCCTGAGGGAGGAAGCGAAAAAGAGCATTACATAGAGAATCGTTATTCTATTGCGGTGAATTCTGGTTATCACATGTTAGGCTATTTGTTTGCTGAAATTGCAAACTTCAATTACCCAACATCTATTTCTAATTTACGTCTTAACCGCTATTCCGGTATTGCTGCAGAATTGCAAAAGGCTGAAACCCATGGTTGGACACCCATTACCATGTCGGTAACCTTCAACCTGACCACTTATACATCCAAGAAGGCGAGGTAACAAAATGATGAAGAAATTATTTATCCTTTTGTTCCTTGCTTTTGTTGCTTCTGCTGGAGCAGCCCAGATTAAGGATGTAAAGTTCCTTTGCGACGCTAAAAAGTGCCAAATGAGTTTCCTGTTTGCGTCTGAAGAAGACTTACCTACGTTCTTCCAGAAGTATGACGCAGCGGCAAAGAAACTTATCGTTGGTTTTTCCAATACTGACTTTGCTCTGGGTGAAGGCAACTATGATATTGATGCTGCCTCTGAATGGGTAAAGTCCATGAGGGTATTCAAGGAAAAATATCGCGGCTTAGATTTTTTGAAAATTGAGATGGCTGTGGGGCCTTCGCTTGCAAGCGATAAGAACGAAATTTCTTTGGATAACTCTAATTTTCTTTTGAAACTCAAGGGAAATAAGGGTAAGGCTTGGACACTTTCTAAGATTTTTGCCGAAAAGAAGAAGGCAGCAGATAAGGCCGCCGCCGAAGAAAAGAAACGTTTGGCTGAAGAAAAGAAGGCTGCTGAAAAGCAGGCTCTCGAAGACAAGAAGGCAGCAGATAAGGCCGCCGCTGAAGAAAAGAAACGCTTGGCCGAAGAGAAGAAAGCAGCTGAAAAGCAAGCAGCTGAAGATAAGAAGGCCGCAGCCAAGGCCGCCGCCGAAGAAAAGAAGCGCTTGGCCGAAGAGAAGAAGGCCGCTGAAAAGCAGGCTCTCGAAGACAAGAAGGCCGCTGCTAAGGCCGCTGCTGAAGAAAAGAAGCGTTTAGCCGAAGAGAAGAAGGCTGCTGAAAAGGCGGCTCTCGAAGAAAAGAAACGTTTGGCAGAAGAGAAAAAAGCTGCGGAAAAGGCTGCTAAGGAAGAAGCCAAACGCTTGGCCGAAGAACAAAAGAATTTAGACAAGGCCATTAAGGAAGGTGGTGCTATTTCTGCGCTTCTTCCCAGCGTCAAAGAATTTACAGTCTTGATGGGATCGGGTATGGAACAGTTCCGTCTGGTAACTGACGATGCGATTGACATCAAGTACGTTTCTGGCCCTGATAAGGCTTCTATCATCACGGTTGGCGTTGCTGGCCCTAATAAATCCCCTGTTTTTAAGATAGGTGCTGGGTCTCTTGTGAAGTCTGTGACTTGGGGCGCTAATGGATTAAAACTTCAGCTGCCTATAGGACTCCGGCCGGTCATCTTGGTTCAAGATGGAGCCCTGGTTTTGCAGGCTACTGAAAATGCAATTAAGAAAGATGGTTTTATATTCTGGTCGGCAAGGCCTGATGGAATTTTTGTCCGTGATTGGATGAAGGCTGCAGAAACAAGTCAAAATTTTGATACCTTCGTGACCAAGTATGACAAGGACAGCAAGAAGATCGTGTCTGGTGCTCAGGTGTTCCACTTAAAACCCGTTGTTCGTGAACTGATTGTGGTGGAAGACGAAATTGATATGTACGCTGGTCCTAATGACAATTCTCAGGTCATTAACCGTCTGGTCTTTGGTGATCGCCTGGTTAATATGGATTTGGTTGGCCTTTATTACAAGGTCCAGAGTGGTGCCCGTGTTGGCTTTGTAAACCGTCGTTCCGTAAGTTACAAGGATGAACTTTCGGCTGTCCAGCAAGAAAGGCTCAAGCAGGTGGACAAGGAAAGGGGTGAACTTGCTGAGGGCTCTGTTACTATTGCTAGCCAGCTGGATGGCATGTATGAAGATCGTGTCACCTACAGTTCCTTTGGCCGTAGAGATCCCTTTGTTGAAGTCAAGGGCTTGGTTGAAGAAGGCATTAATATTGACCAGGTGGAACTGGTGGGTATTATTTGGGAATCTGATGTGCCGATGGCCATTCTGGTAGAATCTAAGAATCCGTCTATATCTTACACCCTCAAGGAAGGGGATAAGATCTTGAACGGCAAGGTATTGAAAATTACAGAAACAGACGTGCTCTTCCTGATACAAGAATTCGGTGTGAGCCGTCGCTACTCCATGGGTCTTCCCGATAAGTATGGGGGTAAAAAGTGAAAAAAGTAGCTAAGATCGTTCTCATTCTGCTTCTTGCTGTAGGTTTTGCGGCATCCTTTGCTCAGCAGCCTGCAGAGAGTGGCCCTTCGGAGCCCAACAAGAAGTTGTATAACTTCACCTTTGTGGATATGGACTTCGATGCCGTATTCCGTTCCCTTTCCGTGACGGCGGGCGTAGATATTTTGCTTGCTCCCGATGTGAAGGGTAAGATGAGCCTCAAAATCACTAAGAAGACTTGGCAAGAAACGCTAGACATTATTTGTGAGATTAATGACTTGACCTGGCTTATTCAGGACAAGTACATTGTAATCCAGCGTTCTAGCACCTATCAGGCCAAGCAGAAGAAACTTGCTGATGAAGAAGCTCAGGCTGAACAGAATGCACCTCTGGTCCGTAAGAACTTCCAGGTGCACCACGCCAAAGCTGATGAACTTGTGAAGGTGCTTGAAAGCATGAAGTCTAACCGTGGCCGTATTACGGTGGTGGAACGTACTAACTCTATCATTGTTTACGATACAGATTCTCGCATTGAGCAGATGGACAATGCTTTGACCGAGCTTGATGTGGAAACCCTGCAGATTATGATTACTGCAAAGCTTGTGGTGGTGAACAGCGAACTTGCTCGCGAATTGGGTGTGGACTGGACTGCTACCATGGGTACTACAGCACTTACTCCTGGTACCGCAGGTACTCCTAACGGAAGTGGCGCTGGCGATACTCGTACAAGTGCGGCCATTCGTTCTTTCCCCAACAATGGTGTGTCTCCTGCAGTGAGCGGAGCTTCTACGGCTATCACTACCAGCGTGTTGGATAACCATCTGCAGCTCGCTATTTCTAACCTGATGGGCGACGCTTCTACCGAAGTGCTGGCTAGCCCCCAGGTTTCTACCTTGGATAATACCGAAGCTCAGGTGTTCATGGGTGACAAGGTTTCTATTCGTGTGATTGACGACAGTGGTGAGTCTTCTACCCAGCTGGTGGAAACAGGTATTAAGCTGACGGTAACGCCCCATGTTTCTGGTGACAACCGCATCTTGCTGGACCTGCACCCCGAAAACAACTCCTACGATTACGACTCCAAGGGTGAAATTGTTATTAGTACCCAGGAAGCAAAGACAAAAGTTGTTGTGGCTGATGGTGAAACCGTGGTTATTGGTGGTCTGACCCGTAATGAAACTCAAGAATCTGAAAGTGGCATTCCGTTCCTCAAGGATATTCCGCTGTTTGGCAACCTTTTCAAGTATTCTCGTAAGTCTGTGGTCAAGAAAGACCTGGTTATCTTTGTGACTCCGCGTATTATCCGTAATTACATTGGTAATGTGGATATTTCCGAAGTCTCTGCCGAAAAGGGTAGTGCTCCTGCCGCAGCTCCCACGGCGCAGAAGGTGGAACAACAGCCTGCTGAAAAGCAAGCCCCTGCAGCAGCTCCTGCTAAGCAGCAGGTTCCTGCCAAGCAAGATGATAAACCGGCTGCCTCTAAGGCCCCTGCGGCTCCTGCTCCTGCAAAGAGCAATGAAGGCGATTGGGAATAGTCAAAAATTTTTCGATATAGAAAAGCCGGGACTTTTGTCCCGGCTTTTTCTGTTTGTGTTACAGAACTTTTTCTATATTGTACATTTGTGCAAGGAGTCTTTTGATGGCCAATGTGGTAGATGATGTTGTCTTAGATAGTGAACTGAACCCGGAACAGGCTGCTGCGGCCAAGAAAATTGACGGCCCTATGCTGATTTTAGCAGGGGCCGGTTCGGGAAAGACTCGTGCCATTACCTACAAGATTGCCCATCTTGTCTCATTCCATCAGGTGGAGGCGGACCGGATTTTGGCGGTGACTTTTACCAACAAGGCCGCTCGCGAGATGAAGGACCGTATCCAGAAGCTGTTGCTGGTTCGCCTTGCCTTTAATTGGATGGGTACATTCCATTCTGTGTGCCTTAAGCTTTTGCGACTATGCCTTACCAAGGATTTCGTGATTCATGCCATGGGTGGTTCTTGGTATGATAGCAATTTCTCTATTTATGACGATGATGACCAAAAGAGGATTCTAAAAGAAATCCTCAAGGAAGAATTGGGCGATAACTACGATGCCGCTGAAGTGAAAAAACTTCACGGCGCTATTTCTCGCTATAAGAATACCATTTTGTATACGAATGGTGAGGCTGTTTTGCAGACTCCCGATGTTGCTATGATGCGGGCAGAATTTGCCGATGAGGAGCGAAAGGCCAGACTTTATGCGGAATACCAGAAGCGCCTTAAGGAATCAAACGCCATGGATTTCGATGACTTGTTATTCAATACGGTACTGATGCTCCAGAAGGTGCCACACCTTGCGGACCAGTTGAGTGAACGTTACAAGTATGTGGTGGTAGATGAATATCAAGATACTAATGACGTTCAGTACGAACTTTTGAAATTGCTTATCAACGAACAGAAAAATGTGACGGTGGTAGGAGATGACGACCAGAGCATTTACGGTTGGCGCGGTGCCAATATCAAGATTATCCGTAATTTTCATCGAGATTTTGCTCCGGTGACCATTGTCAAATTAGAGAGAAATTACCGTTCTACCTCTAACATTGTAAAGGGTGCTGGGTCTGTTATTGCTAACAATGTTCGCCCTTTGGAAATGCAAAAGGTTGTGTATTCCAAGGAAGAGGCTGGGGATCCCATTCGTGTGCGGCATATGATGGATGACCGTAGCGAAGCCCAACAGATTGCAAATCTGATTGCTGTTGCTGGTGAAGCGAATTATTCTAAGACTGCTGTGTTTTATCGTACTAATGCTCAGTCTCGTGTGATTGAAAAGGCTTTGAACGATAACCGCATTCCTTCAGTGATTTTTGGGGGAACCCGGTTCTGGGATCGCAAAGAAGTTCGGGATATCCTTTCGTATTTGCGCTTGCTTTCTAACGAGAAAGACGATGCGGCGCACCTGCGTGTTATCAATACGCCTCCCCGAGCCATCGGAAAGACTTCTGTGGAGTCTGTGCTTGCTCGTGTGCGTAACGGCGAGGGGACTTTTTGGCAGATGCTGGTGGCTGAAGCCAATGGTGGGTCCCGTTCAGCTCCTAAACTAAAAGGCTTTGTAGATTTAGTTGAAACCTGGAAGGGTCTGGTGGTTGCCGGAGAAACACCCTTGCCCTTGCTGGCAGAGCGTATTGTAAATGATATCGCTTACAAGGAATTCTTGCGAAAAGATGATGAACTTTCGGCAGAAGAACGTATTGGTAACGTAGATGAAATGATCAATGCCATCCGTGAATTCGACGAAGAGCATCCGGGGGCAACATTAGACGCTTTCCTTCAAGATATCTCACTCTTGACAGATGGCGACAAAAAAGTAGATGAGTCTAAGGGGCAAGTAACCCTCATGACTATTCACATGGCGAAGGGACTGGAATTTCATACGGTGCATATTGCCGGCTGCGATGATGGAATTTTCCCTCTGATTCGGGAAGGTTCTATGCTGAGCACTAAGGAAATGAACGATCAACTTGAAGAAGAGCGCCGCCTGTTTTATGTGGGCTGTACTCGTGCTGAAAAGAAACTTTATCTGTACCATGCGGAACGGCGGTTCTTCCAGGGGACAATCCGTCCTTTTGCTCCATCTCGTTTTTTAAAGGAATTGGACCCGTCGGTGGTAGAGTTTACGCCCTGCATAGATGAGCGCCCCGCGTTTTCGGGCTGGACTCCCGAGGCTCCGTCGGCTCCACGCTATAGGCAGGCTCCGGCCTTTGCTCACAACAGAGGCTCGGGTTCTAGCTCTTCTTCAGGATTTTCTGGCGGGAGTCGCTTCGGTGGTTCAAGAAGCTCTGTTCCTGAATCTGTCCGCAAGAATGACCGTCGGATAGTCTACCGTAACCCGGTTAAGGTGGATTCTCCTGTAAAGCCTGCCAACACCTCTGGACCGCGCATCGTCTATGATGAATATAGCGAGAATCCCTTCCATCCAGGAGCCCGTGTTCGGCATTTCAAGTTTGGTATAGGGGTTGTTACCCGTTTTTACGGTACAGGTGATAATGCTCGTGTTGAAGTTCGATTTAGTTCTGATAACTCATTGAGAACGATTATACTGAAATATGCAGCTTTGGAAGTGGTTGGGTAGGTTTGAAAATTCTGAATTTGCTATATTGCAGTTTGTAAAGATTGGAGAGTTCCTATGCTTGAAAGTGAAGAAGTTCTGAAGCTTGCAAAATTGTCCCGCCTGAGCATTTCCGAAGAGGAAATCCCCGCTGTCAAGGGCCATCTGGACAAGATGCTTGATCATCTGGAGGCTTTGAAGGCTCTGGATCTTTCTCATGTGGAACCCATGACCGCCGTCGAGACCGGCGAGACCATTCTTCGCGAAGACGTACCTGTACAGGGCTTTACCCTGGAGCAGGCTTTTGCAAATGCTCCGGCGGTGGAAAACGACCACTTCGCCATTCCCAAGGTCATTGGCGGCTAGAAGCTTCCTTTGCCTGGTTTATGTCTCCTGTTTCATGCATTGTTCCTGCCCGCATGGGGTCTTCTCGTTTTCCCGGGAAGCCGCTTTTTAAGTTGTGTGGAAAAGAGATGATCGTACGCACGTTAGAACGTGCGGCTCTTGCGGAATGCTTTGACCGCATTGTCTGTGCCACTGACAGTGACGAGATTGCTGAGGTGGTGTCCCGCGCAGGATTTGAATTCCTGCTGACAGGGGAGGCGGCCACGGGCTCTGACCGAGTGGCCGCCGCCGCCCGCGCCTTGGACCTTGATTTGGTGGTGAACTTGCAGGGAGATGAACCTCTTGTTGAACCCTCGCTCTTGTGTGAGGTGGCGCGGGCGCTTGCCGAGAATCCCGACTGCTGGGTGACGGTGGCCTGCCCGCTTAAACCAGAGGATGTTCCCCTGAAGACGGTAGTGAAGGTTCTTGTGGAGAATGGTTTCGCTGTGGATTTCCGTCGGGAAATTCCAGAAGGTGAGGCCAATCGCTGGTTCCAGCACCAGGGTATCTACGCCTATTCGCGCAAGTCCCGCGATGAATTTACTTCTTTGTCCCAGAATGCGCTTGAGTTAGAGCGTTCTTTAGAACAGATGCGGATTATGGGTATACGCCCCATTCGCATTGTCCAGAGCCCTTACGAAAGTATCTCTGTGGATGTGCCTTCTGACGCCAAAGCCGTCGAAGCCTTGCTAAATGAACATAAAACGCAGAGGCTTTCCGATGGGCAACCTGAACGCACCTGAAAAGCAAATCCTCCGTACAGCCCTTGTCTTTTTTGTCCTGGGTCTCATTTTCCGTTACCTTCCGTGGGGTGTTCCTGCCATTGGAGAGGTAAGGGAATGCTCCAATTTGGAATATGAAGCTAAAGAGTCTTTACCACAAAGTTCTCTTGAACCAAATAGGCAGGAGTATACAGACAAACTAACGATTGTGGTTGAAGACGATTATAAACCCAAATTACGAAAAAATAGGCAAAATAAGCAAAAAAAGCCAAATTTGCCCATTCATGTCAACCATGCCGGGGTGGAAGAACTATGCGCTTTGAAGGGGGTTGGACCTAAGCTTGCCGAGAAAATTTTGGCATTTCGTAACCAAAATGGCCCCTTTTCGGGACCTCAAGATTTGGAAAAAGTACCCGGAATCGGCAAGAAAAAATTGGAGGGCCTCCTACAGGGGGTAATTTTTGATTAGTTTTAGGGTGTACATTTTCATAAGTCGTTGAGTATATGAGTGATACGAAGATTTATCTAGGTATTGAGGTTGGGGATGCATCCCTGAAAGTGGCCTTGTTGGACTCCGCTGAAAAGCGGGTTTTACGCACGGCCATCCTCCAGACTGGGACTAGCCCTCTGGATGACGTTTACACTTTTGAAACGATCCTCCAGGCATGGTTGGAATCCATTCAGCAGGAATCCATAGAGGCAGTGTCCCTATCTATTCCGGCATTCCGCTCTGTTATTAGGCAAGTTTTTGTGCCTGCCGAAGCCTGTGCCAACCGTGATGACTACCTGGAATGGTATTTGGAGCTCATTACCAATGCAGAAAAGGGTGCCTACATTATGGACTACCAGGTCCTGTGCGGTGATGCCTCTGTTGGAGAAACGGTTCTTTTAATTGCAGTCCGTCGAGAATGGGTGGACGGTGTTCGTAAAGGCTTCCGTAACAAAGGGTTAGCCCCCAAGACCATGGAAGTAGATGTGCTTTCTCTCTTGAACCTTATGGATTCGGCAGACCATATTAATGGCCTGGAATGCGTGATTAAGGCTGATTTTGCAGGTGTTACCCTGATGTGGGTTTCCAAGGATAGGCTTCAGGACTTGCGTTGTGTTTCTACCCTTTCTTTGGTGAACAAGTCTGCTGAAGAAGCATATGGGTTCCTAGCCAACGGCATCCGCGAACAGATTGATTTTGCCAAGGAAGATGATGTTTCCTTTGATGTCAAACAGGTTCACCTGTGTGGCGAACTGGCTACGGATCCTTTGTTCATGAAGAACTTGCAGGCAGCTCTTCCGGAACAACAGATTACCTTGATGGATTCCTTCTCTAACCTTAGACTTCCGGTGGAAGAAGACGATTCTGCCGCTGTTCTCAGCTGTGCTGGTGCCATAGGTGCAGCTTTGAACCTGATGGAGGAAGTATGATTCACTTGAACCTAATCGAGGCCGCTGAGCGTTCTTCCTTGATGGAAAACGTGAATCCGGTCCATGTCACTGATGTCCGTGCGGCGAGAAAATCCTCTAAGTCCAAGTTGCTGACCCTTGGTCTTGCTGCTGCTTTTGTGGTTGTGGCGTTTAGCTGTTTCCTGAGCGTGTTTGGCGTACCTGGGCCTTTGCAGGGGGCTCTCCCCGAGGCGTATTTGTCTCTGATTGGTGCTGAAGATCCTAGTACTGCTTTGACGTTGGGCTCAGGCCAGACTACCACTGCCGGTGGACTCTTAGAAGCAGAGGCTGCTGCAGAACGGGCCGTACTTAAGATGCGTGAAGCTATGACGGTGAAACAGGTCGTTGCCGAAATCAACCCCAAGGCTTTGTACAATAATAGCAGAGCGAACTACGAAAGCTACTTGCCGCTGGAGAAAGTTTCTTTCCAGAAGGCCGCTAGCGCTCAGTTCCTCACGTTCCTCACTACGGCTACGCCCGATGATGTGGGATTTTCGGATTGCATTTTCCAGACTCCCAATTACTACTACATTCGTGGTGTTGCCGCGAAACCAACTTCCCAGCGTAGTTTCTTGGAACGTGTTAAGGCTGTAAGTTCTGATTTTAGAACTCCGCCCATTCCTGAGAATGCGCCTGCCACAGACATTACGGCTTTTGGCTTGTTTAGCGTTTCTAATCCAAATCTTACGGCGGTTTCAAGCTTTGTGAAATCTGCAGAAGTGGCTGAAGAAATGAAGGCTCTAAAGACTCTTGCTACAAATGCAAAGCTGAATTTCAAGGGATTTGAGAAGCCTATTGTGGAAGACTTTGGTGTTTATAAACGCTATACTTACAATGTGTCTGCCAATTCCGATTTCCCTGAATTGCAGAACTTTACATCGGCTTTGCTTGACTCTCCTGTTCGAGTTGGTATAACGAAGCTAGAAATGACGTTTGCAAAGCGTGACATTCAGAGTGCAATGCAACTCGTGATGTTCGTGGTTCCTTAAATGCCTATTCGCATTACGGGTGGGGACCTCCGTGGACGAATGGTTCCTTCTCCACCGAGTATGAAAACAAGGCCGACGGGTTCTAGGACCCGAGAGGCCTTGTTTAATATTTTACAATCTGTTGACGGATTTCGAATGTTGGACCTGTTTGCAGGCTCTGGCATTATGGGTATTGAGGCTTTGAGCCGTGGGGCCGCCCACGTGTTTGCCGTTGAAATGGCTCATTCTCAGGCAAGACTTGTGCTACAGGGCTACAAGGCTTTGTCTCTTGAATCAAAACTTACTTTGTTTGAAAAGAACGCTCTGACCTTGGAAAAAGAGGAACTATGTGCAGAAGGAGGCTTTGACCTCATTTATGCAGATCCTCCTTTCAAGGATATGGATTATCCGGATTTGCGATCTTTTTGGGAATGGCTGAATCCAGGTGGGGTGGCTGTGTTCGAAGCTCCAAGTCGAAATTTGCCCGCTTGGGTAAAAGAGTCTTCTGATGCAGGAACGGTGCAGGTTCGCCGCTATGGTGAATCGTCCCTGGTGATTTATAGGGGATAATTTATATATTTACGGCATGGAAAGAATTGCCGTGTTTGCAGGGTCTTTTGACCCGTTTACCTTAGGGCATTTGGATATTGTCAAAAGGGCTGCAGCTATCTTTGATGAGCTGTGGGTTGTTCTTGCTGTAAACGCCTCCAAGAAAAATATGTTTTCGCAAGAGGAACGCTTGACCTTCATAAACAAGTCCGTTGCCGGAATCCCGCACGTGAAAGTGACGTCTTTTGATGGATTGACGGTAGACTTTATGAAGAGCGTTGGGTCGAAGTTCTTGATTCGCGGTGTGCGGGGTGCTATGGATGTTGAATATGAACAGTCCATTGCCTGGAACAACCGCATGCTTTATCCTGAGTGCGAAACGGTTATTTTACCAAGCTCTTCGGAACATTTGTCGTTAAGCAGCTCTGTGGTTCGTGAACTTTTGAAGGCTGGCGTTTTGGATACGCAGGATGGTCGCGAATTGCTTTCGAATTATGTTCATGTTGAAATAATTCCCCTGTTGCTAAAATCTTCTCATTAGTCATGACTCCTTTTCGTTTTCTACCCAAAGTTATTCGTGTCCTGTTAATTAGCAATGCTGTGGTGTTTGCGGTAGCTGCTATTGTAGGTGGTTATATGGGGCTGCATCTGAATTTGCCAGGTGTGGGATACGGATCTCTTCAAGAGTATATCCTTTATTTTGGAGCGTTTTTGCCTACAAGCCCTTTTGAGGCCTGGCGCTATGTGACCTACATGTTCATTCATGTGGACTTTATGCATTTCTTTTTCAATATGCTAATGCTCTGGATGTTTGGTGCCGAGGTTGGAGAGTGGATGGGGGCAAAGCATTTTGCTGTTATGTATTTCTTCTGTGGAATCTTTGCGGCTGTATTCAGTGTGGCGATGAGTGTTTTGGGGCTGACTCATAATCCCATTATTGGGGCCTCTGGTGCATTGATGGGCGTGTTTGTAGCCTACTATAAGTTTTTCCCAGAACGTCGTATATTGATGTTTTTCTTTATCCCCATGAAAATCAAACATGCCATGTGGGTGATGGTTGCTTTTGATATTATGTTTGCAAACACAGGCGATGCCATTGCACATTTTGCTCACTTGGGTGGTGTGGTGGCGGGTTTTATCTATATGGCCCTGTACCAGAATGTATTTACTAAAGGTTCCAGCCTTCTTTACAATTCGCCTCTTTCGGGATTCTTTCGTCTTTTTTCAAAGCACCCCGGTCGCTATAAGAAGTGGAACAATCCTTTTGATAGCGAGGGCCGTGGATCTGCTCGTGAAAGTGAACCAGAAACTCGCATCGAAGAGCCTGAAGTTTTGGAAGGTGAAGTTTTTTACATGGACGAACAGAAACGAATGGATGAAATTCTGAAAAAAGTCAGCAGTGATGGAATCCATTCGTTGACGGAATCGGAAAGGCAATTTTTATTGAAGGCAAGCGAGAAAATGCGCCGCAGAAGAGGTTTCTAATGAAAAAAGTTTTAGGTATGGGCGCTGCCCTAGTTGATATTCTAGCCAATGTAGACGATGCCTGGATTGAATCTCAGGGGGTTCAGAAGGGTGGCATGAATATGGTGGATTGGCCGCAGATGGAAAAGTTCTTGCTGTCTTTGGAAAATCCGGTTCGCGTACCGGGAGGTTCCACTTGTAACACCATGGTTGGCCTTTCTAGGCTGGGCGGTTCTGCTGCGTTTATTTCGAAGATTGGTGACGATGATTTGGGAAAGCTTTTCCAGAAGCATCTTGAACGGAATGGCGTGGAATCCAAGCTGGGACTTTCCGGTGCGGCTACGGGCTGTGTGTTTTCGGCGGTGACTCCCGATGCCCAGCGTTCCATGTGGACTTATCTTGGGGCTTCTGACTTTTTAGGGAGCGATGACTTTGTGCCCGCCCTCTATGACGACGTGGGCCTGCTTTATGCCGAAGGTTACCGCGCTTTCAATGGGGAATGTTTCAAGAAGGCCTTTACCCTTGCCCGTAGTCTCGGCGTAGAAACCGCATTGGACTTTAGCAGTTTTGGAGTGGTGGATGCCTGCCGCAAACTGTTTGACGAACTTTTCGAAGAAAAGATGATCGACATCATTATCGCCAACGAAGACGAGGCCTTTGCCTACGCCGGAGTCAAGGAAGAGGCGGCACTGGACGTGCTTGCCAAGAAGGCGAAAGTGGCTGTGGTGAAAATCGGAAAGCGTGGCGCTTTGATTGCCAAAGATGGAGTGGTGACCCGCGTGCAGGCTGGTTCTGCAAAGGCCATTGACACCACCGGTGCAGGCGACCTGTGGGCTTCGGGATTTTTGTACGGCTACATGAACGGCTGGGACATGGAACGCTCCGGCAACCTGGGAAGTATCGTTTCTAACGAAGTAGTGCAGGTGATGGGCGCCCAGATTCCCGAAGAAGGATGGGCCCGCATCAAGGAAACGATGGCGTAGTCTTTTATGAGGCAGAGATGGATAACTTTGAAGCGGATATCTTGATTCTGGGATATGGCCCTGCTGGTGTTTCTGCAGCGTTGTACGGGCTCCGTGCTGGGCTCGATGTGCTGTTGGTGGGCAAGGATGGCGGTGCCCTTTCTAAAGCCCATGCTATCCAGAACTATTACGGCCTAGAAAAGCCCCTGACCGGCGAAGAACTTTTGAAGGTGGGCAAGAAACAGGCCTTGGATCTTGGCGCACAGATTGTCGATGACGAAGTGATGGACCTGATGTTTGACGGTACGGGCTTCGTGGCCAAGGGCCTTGTGGGCGAATACCACGGACGTGTTTGCATCATGGCTACCGGCGCTGCCCGCAAAAAACACCCGCTGCCGGGAATGGCCGAGATGGAAGGCCACGGGGTCAGTTATTGCGCTGTCTGCGATTCCTTCTTTTACAAGGGCAAGAATGTGGCCGTGCTAGGGAGCGGCGAATATGCCCTTCATGAAACCGAAGAGCTTTTGCAGGTGGTGGGTTCCGCAACGCTTTTGACCAACGGGGCGGAGCTTTCTGCAAAATTCCCTGACAAAGTCCGCATTGAAAAACGCCATTTGCAGGGACTGGTAGGCGAAGGTGCTTTTCAGGGCGTGCACTACGAAGACGGTACCGAAGAAAACTTCGACGGGCTGTTTGTGGCCCTAGGTAGCGCCAACGCTACGGATTTGGCATTGAAGGCGGGTGCCGCCTTTGACCAGGGAAAGCTTGTGCTGGACGGCGATTTGCAGACCACTCTTCCGGGACTCTATGCGGCGGGGGACTGCACCGGCGGTATCTTGCAGGTGTCTGTAGCTGTAGGCGAGGGCGCCAGGGCTGCTCTTGCGGCTATTAAGTACCTGAGAGAGAATAGGGGCTAGGGTTGAAACGCCTGACCCTGCTGACAAATCCGGATATTTGCAATTTAAATTGTCCGTTGTGTTTTTTAAGGCAGCGGGGAATGCCTTCGGGCTTTGGCGAGATGCCTATAGAAGTAGCTCGGCGAGCTATTGAAAAATATTCTGATGTTCGTGAGGTGATTCCCTCTACCATGGGGGAACCTTTACTGTATTCCTATTTTAACGAACTGCTGGATATTTGCAGGGAATTTGGAATACCCATGAACCTGACCACCAACGGATCTTTCCCAGGAAAGTGGGGGAGTGATGAGGGAATGAAAGGGCTGCTTGCCGTCTGTAGTGATATTAAGGTGAGTACTCTTTCGTATGAGATTGGTGGGCTTGATGAATCGGTGTGGCGGCAAAATGTGGAAAAGCTATTAAATTGTCAAGCTCGTTTGCAAGCAGAACAGACGGGTGAAATATACCAACGGGTTTCGTCCGTTTCTCTACAGGTGACTTTGCATCGGAAAAACTTTGAATTAGCGGAACAATTCTTGCGTTGGGCAGGACAGGTTGGGATTAACCGTATCAAATGGAATCCGGTTGTGTTCTTGGATTGTGCGTCACAAGAATTGCGGAATCGCTTTGCCTTGCCGGGTGGTGCGATAGAACGTTTGCAGGGGGCTTTGCATTCAGATAAGGTGCGTTGTGAGGGAAGTCTTTATTTTGAGAATTCCTTGGGCTCTTGCGCCGTGAAGGGCGGTGATTGTACAGGAAATTCTTCGGATTGCCCCTTTGTAGACGAAGTATGGGTCTGGCCCGATGGTCATGAGGATCATTGTCCAAATCCCATACGTCGTTGGTCGAGTTCTTGTTATATTTAAAACATGATAGATGAACTTCTGAACGCTCTTGATTCCGTTTTGCTTGGCAAGCGGGATTCCGTGGAAATGTTGGTCATGGCCCTTTTGGCTGATGGTCATGTGCTGGTGGAAGATGTTCCCGGTACCGGAAAGACCACTCTGGCAAAAGCTCTTGCGGTGGCCATTGGCGCTGACTTTGCCCGTATCCAGTTCACGCCAGACCTGTTGCCTGCAGATGTGACTGGCGGGGCAGTGTTCCGCATGAATACGGGAGACTTTGAAATTCGGAAGGGGCCGGTCTTTACCCAGATTTTGCTGGCCGATGAAATCAATAGGGCATCACCCCGTACCCAGAGTTCCCTGCTAGAAGCTATGGAAGAACGGCAGGTTTCCCTGGAGGGCGAACGACACTTATTGCCTAAGCTGTTCATGGTACTTGCGACAGAGAATCCGGTGGAATTTCATGGTGTGTTCCCCTTGCCCGAAGCTCAGATGGATCGTTTTCTTATTAGGCTTTCTTTGGGGTATCCGTCGGTAGAAACAGAACTGCAGATTCTGCGTAGTCATCGGGAAGGCCGCCCTCTAGATACGCTTACTGCTGTTACAACGCCTGAAGAAATTTTGAAGGCTCGGGACGCTGTCCGTAAGATTCATGTAGACGAAAGCCTTGAAAGATACGTGGTGTCGTTAGTTCAGTCCACTCGTGAAAATCCAACGGTGCGCTTGGCGGCAAGTCCCCGTGCCGGAATAAACATTGTCAAGATGGCTCAGGCTTCTGCTTACATGCAGGGCCGGGACTTTGTCAATCCCGATGACATTCAACGGGTGTATTTTCCTGTGATGGAACATCGCGTCTTTGCTAAAGACGGGAATGCTTCTACGGTCAAGAACATTCTGGAATCTATTCGCACTCAAGTGAAGATTCCCAAGTAGTAGGGAACATGGCAAGGCTCCCTTCCATAAAGTGGCTGTTGGACGCTTACCCCCGGACTCCTAAGAGGACGGGGCTTCTTATGCGGCTGTTTTTTATTTGGCAAGAGGGACTTTTACCTGCAGGCCGTAGTGCCTTTGCACTGCTGTTCTTGTCTATGGTGGCCGGTCTTGTGCCTGGGTTCTGGGCGGCCTGGATTTTTTGTGGATTAGACTTTCTGCTGTTCCTTGCGCTTGCGCCCTCTCTTTTTATGACTTGTCGAAAGACCCGATTTGAAGCGGGGCCCATTGATGTGGTACCGGTCATAGAAGGTGAAACAACTACGGTACAGGTACAGGTGACAGCAAAATCCCGTATAGATGCGGTTTCTCTATCTTGTTTTCGTATGGACCAGAGCTTGGTAGCCGAGGAATTTCCTTATACGCTTGTTAATAAGGGAGAATCTTCCATGCTACAATGCAAAATTCTTGCTAAAAAACGGGGGGCTTATACTGTCGATAAAGTCTCGCTCCTGATTCCTGAAATTATGGGTATGTTACGGTATAGTACGAAAGTAGGCTCTACCGAAATATTGGTTTATCCTAGGCCGGTTGGCATATCTTCTTTTGAATTTTTAACATGGGGAAGTAGTGGTCTTGTCTTTGCTCCTTTGCTTACTTCTGGTTTTGCTCGCGGTCTAGATTTTTCCGGTGTTCGGGAATATCAGGAGGGGGATTCCCTGCGGGACTTGCACCACAAGGCTTTTGCTCGGTATGGAAAGCCCTTTACCAAAGAGTTTGAGGCGGAACGTGGGGCCGGAATTGTATTTGTTTTAGATGTGCAGGGTGATACCCTGTTGGAACGCTCACTACAGGAACCTCTTATTCGTTTGGCGGCTGGTATAGGAGCCTGGTTTATAGAAAGGGGAATTCTTGGGCGGTTTTTTATTGGAGACGAAGAAATTCAGCTGAATGCAGGAGATGGTGGAGATAGCTTCTTTGCCGCCCTCGCCCGAATTCCAGTGGCAAGCCCTTTCAAGAAATCATCTCGTGAATCTTCTCACATATGGTCTCCGGCGGCAAGGCCTATGGGGCCCGTTTTACGCCTGGGCCTCCATCGGGAGGAAAATCCTCTTGTTCATAAGCAGGTTATCGTTTACGATGGAAAATTTGTGGGAGGTTCCCCCGATGATATGCTCATGGTGCCTCGTTCCTTGCTGAAAGGAAAAGTTTCTCTGAATCGTCAGGAGGATTTGCTTTCATGAGAAAATCCCTGAGAGAAGTTTTCAGAACGCTTTTCCTAGTGCTTGCCTCGGTGAATCTGGGAATAAGCAGCGATATGGTTCCTTTGGGTATCTTGTTTGCTTTGGGCTTTGTATACCTCCATTTGACTTTGAATAGGCCTGCGCCCTTATACAAGAAACGTTATGCCTATGGGGCTATTATTCCCTTTGCTCTATGGTGGGTAGTTACTCCCGAGGTGGAGAACGGAATTTCGCCATACATGGTCTTTATTCCGGCATGGTATTTGTTGTTTTTAGCCTGGCTTCAGAAGCGAAGTCTTGGTCGTGGCGGTTTTGAGACCTTTGTCGTTTTTGATGGTGTGGCCGCCTTGCTTTTGGGAATGTTTCAGGCTGGCCGTGAGGGAATTGTTATCGGGGCCGCTGGTTTGTTGTTGGCGATTCTTGCTTATAGGCGAGCGCATACGGCTTGGTACAAGTATCTGCTCTTTATACTGTTGGTTGCTTTCTTTGGATTGACTTCTTTTGGTGGGTGGCAGTACTGGAAAAAACACCGCCACTATGATGGCGCTTGGGCTAGGGATTATATGGAACGCAATCGAGTTATGGGTTTTGATCCGGTAGTTTCTCTAGGCTCCTTTTCTAATAATTATAGTTCTAAATATAATAGCCAGGTGATTTTACGCGTGTGGGATAAAGCTGCTCCCGAATACTTGCGTGCTGCAGTTTACGAAAAGTATGTGGGAAATATATGGAAACTTCCTGCAAAACCGCTTCAGAAACTTTATCCGGCTTATTATCGTATAGACTATCCTGTTTTTGAATTGGCTGATTCTGTGACAAGGCAGGAAACGGCTCGGTCGGTATGGGTGCAGTCTGCTCTGGATAATTTTGGTTTTTTGTTCGCTCCTTTCAATGCGGTAGGGGTAGCTGTCAAGAATACAGATTCCCTAGATTTTTACGACACTGGTATATTTACAGGTGCTGGGGGAAAACAGGGGGATTGGTATTATTATGTCAATGATTCTGTGAGTGTACAGGATTTGTACAATTTCTCTGACTCCAGTGATTCCGCCTATCTTCAAATAAGTCGAATACATCAGTCGCTTGTTGATTCAATTGCTGCAGTGATGCAGTTGCCTCATAGGGATTCTCTACAGGATTCACTTTTAGATGGCTCTTATGAACGAGAAAATTTGACGGCTATAAAAAATTATTTTGCTCAAAATTTTAAATATTCTTTGAAGGTTCCTGGGGCACGGAGAAATGACAAGGATGCTCTGCGCATTTTCTGGAATGCAAAAGAAGGCTTTTGTGAATATTATGCAACATTAGCGGTCTTACTTTTGCGCCATCAGGGAATTCGGGCTCGGTATGTAACAGGATTTGCTCACCCGGAGCGTCTAGATGGCCGGGAATATGTGGTATTTCGTAGACATCATAGTCATGCTTGGGTAGAGGTTCTTTGGAATGGTAGGTGGTATTCTTTTGATCCGACTCCGCTGATGGATGAGGCTCTTTTTCATCAGTCGTCGTATTTCCAGATTAAGTGGGAAGGAGTCAAGGGACACTTTGCACGCTTTTTCCATCTGTTAAAGGAAGGGGAGTGGCGTCGCACCGTAGATGATTGGCAGTCTGTGTCATTGGCAATATTGAATAATCCTTGGACTTATGGCTTGCCTATTTTACTTTTACTTGCGGTTCTTAGTTATAGATTGCGGAAACGTTTAAAGAGGCGAATTTCAGTAAAACCGGATAGGCGTGTATTGGAATGGAGTCAATCTCTAGACCGTGCGGAGCGAATATTGAAACGCCAAGGCCTAGTCCGTCAACCTGGGGAGACGGTTGGAGCGTTCCTTGCTAGAATAGAACTCTCCTCAAGTAGTCGGGAATCTGTCAATGCGGTTGAGTTTCTTCGAGAATACGAAAAACATCGCTGGTGTTAGGAGTGTCTAAAAAAAGAGTCCTGCAGCTTTGCAGGACTCTTTTAACGATAGGCGATTAAGTTATTCCGTACGTTCAAACACTTCGGTTTGGGCGTTTTCAGCGTACATACCGTCTTTACCATCTTCTTGGAAGATTACCTTGTTCAGGTACATAGTGACGGTTGCGCCAGAAACTTCAATTTTAGGTGCCGAGGAGAACGTTTTCCCGAATTCGATACAGTCGCCAGCCTTGTTGGCTTTGAATATGAGAGAATTTCCACTGATAGACCAGGTTCCCTTATCATCGACACCGCCGTTAAGAGACCCGGGGCATTCGCTTTTAGACGACCTTACATAGTGATAGAGACTGTCGTCTGTGAAGGTCAGGGTTCCGCCCTGGTCTGCTGAATAGTCTGTAATGACTTCTTTATTTTCTATTTGGCTGATAGACTTCAATGTCCATGTCCCGAGAATGCAGTCTTCCGACAGACCTTCAGCGCAAATTTCGGCAATGGTCTTGCTGTTGCCGCTGTCGTCACTGCAGGCTGAGAAAATGGCCAGGGTTGATGCGGCCAGGAGTGTCATCATTTTTGTCTTCATAGTTTCCCTCTTGTGTTTGAATATCTGTAATATAAATAAAATAGGGGATTTAGGTTAGAATTTAGGAGCCTGGGGTGGTATACATCCCTTCAATTTTGTCGGCATAGCGTTCTTCTGCTACTTTTCGGCGAATTTTTAGGGTTGGGGTCAAAAGTCCGGACTCAATGGTGAGTTCGTCTCCGATTAGGACCCACCGGCATATTTTTTCCCAGTGATTGAGTTTGCGGTTGATTCGGGTAATATGGCGGAATATGGATTCCCTGATCCGGAGAGATTGTAAGGCCAAATCCATGCGGAATTCTTCTTTGGAAATGCGCAAAAGGCGGCGAGCCCCTTCAGGATTGAGCCATATAAGTGCGGATGCGAACTTACGGTCATTGGCTATGACTAGGGCTTGCTCCACTAGGGGATGTCTGCTGATTTCCAATTCAATGGGGTTTGGGCTTACGTACTTTCCTGTGCTTGTTTTCAAAAGTTCTTTGATTCGGCCTGTAAGGGATAGAAACCCGTTTTCATCGATGCTTCCTTGGTCCCCGGTCTTGAAGAATCCGTCTGCAGTGAAAATATCGGCATTTAGTTCCGGCATGTTGTGGTAACCTGCGAAGACGCTGTCCCCTTTTACTAGGACTTCGTTGTTTTCTCCAATTTTTACCTGTAGGTGTTTTAGGGGCTTGCCTACACTGCCGATACATAGGCTTTGCTGGCAGTTGGCGCTCACTACCGGGGAACATTCCGTCAGTCCGTATCCTTCGTAAACGGGGAGCCCGATGTTTAACAAGAACCGGAGGATACTTTTGTTCAACGCACTACTTCCAGAGACTATAAGCTTGAAGTTGCCCCCGATAGCCTTACGCATCTTGGAATAGACCAGCTTGTCGTAAAACTTCATGGCATGGTTGCGTTTTTTTAAGGGGTCGCTTAACTTGGCTAGCTTAATGGCGTTCTTGATGAGCAATCTTTTGGGACCTCTAGCTTTTTCTGCAGCGGCTGTCATGCTTTCATACAGTCGCTCAAGAATCCTTGGAACCACAACCATGACAGACGGCTTGATTTCGGTCGTGATCTTTGCGACATTCTTTGGGGAGTCGGCAAAGTATATGGTGGTTCCGCACAGGGTATAGAAGTATACCGCCATGCGTTCAAATACATGGGCCACGGGTAAAATGGTAAGGCAGGTGTCTTTCTCTGGGTCTATCGTATAGAGGTCAAGAAGGCTCTGGATTTGGACAATCATGTTCTTGTGAGAAAGTTCCGCGCCCTTTGGCCTGCCGGTAGAGCCGCTGGTGTAGATAATGCTAAAAAGATCGTCGGGCTGAATACTTTCGATTTGTTCCTGAATCCATTTTTGACATTCTTCCCTTTGTAGCAGGGCATATCCTTCGATTAGAAGATCATCCCAGTAGAAACCATTTTCAGGAAGGGTTGAGGCAGAATCAATGCAGATAATGGCTGTGAACCTGGTAAGGGATTCTTTTAGGGGCGCCTCTAGGTCAACCATGCGATTTATAATCAAAATGCGTACGATGGAATCGTCACACTGGAAATTGAAATTTTCTGAGGATATGTTCGGAAACAGGGGCACCACTCGGGCATGGTTTATCTGGGTGGCAATGTCTGCCATAATCCAATAGGGTGAACTACCTGCGATAATCCCAATGCTTTCGTTCTCTTGTACCCCATGATTGTGGAGCGCAAGTGCCATGGCCCGGGTGTCTCTTACCAGGGTTTCTCGCGAAAAATGAGTCCAGGCCCCGTCTCGTCTGTGGTACCACCCGCCAAAATTTTCTCGATGGCAGGTGGCAAAGAAAAGTTCGGGGAGCGAGTTGAATTTTAGGGGCTCCATACCCTGAAAATAACATTCTTATAGGAGGAAAGTTCAATTTTTTTCAAAAAAATCTATATATTAGATATCATGCTAAAGAAACTCAAAGATTACAGCTGTTATTTGGAAGAGCGTGCTTGCCAAGAAAAGCCTCTTTCGTCTGAGGAACTGCTCTCGGTTCGGACCCATATCGTTTTTTTTCAGCATGAACGACTGGTTCATGAACTGGTTATGATCCTTTTTGCTGTACTTACAGTAGGGGGCTTTCTTTTCTTTGTGGCCCTGCCGGAGTTCCTAGTGCTGGCATTGGATGTTCTGTTTTTAGGCTTACTTATTCCTTACATTCGGCATTATTATGGCCTGGAAAATGGGGTTCAAAAGCTCTACGAGCTTTATTCTAGGCTTGAAAAGCTTTAAATAGTCCAAATTGGAATAGTTTGGGTTGGACTGGGCAGAGCTCCCTAAAAGTCGCTCTATTAAGTTATATTGCGCCGTAATAGGGATAATATGAGATTGTTTGACGAACATTCTGTTCTGCGTTTTGCGCTTTTGTTTGCGTGCTTCCTCTTTGCGGCGTTCATTCCGGACATTTGGCACTTGACTGACAAGCCCATGGGATTTATTCCCTATTTTTCGGCTATTATCTTCATCGCCTACGTTGCTCTATTCTACAAGTTTCCGATTCAGGGGAACCGCAAGAAAATCCGGAATGACGTAGAAATTCCGGAAAGGGTGGAGCAGGCTCCTGCTCGTGATTACCAGAAGGACCTTTCGGAAAAAGACGAGCTTTTCCAGATGCTGGTAGATGTTTCCTCTGAAGGTTTTTGGACTTTTGATGTGCCTACAGGAAAGGTGTATTGGTCTAGTCGGGTTGCGAAATTTCTGAATATCAATCCGTCTAGTATCGTTGATACCTTCGACACCATCAAAAATAATGTCTTGGAAAGCGATTGGGCTTCTTTTAGGGAAAAATTTTCTCGTTCCCTGGAAGATACTTCTCCGTTTACAGCGAGGCTTCGGCTTTTGAATACGCCAAAGGATGGCGGTTCTGAAATTATCGTCTCGGGCAGACCGCAATGTAATGAAGAAGGTCGCCCTATCCGTGTCATTGGTTCTGTTACCAGTGCAACTGAGCAGGCTGAAAACAATCGCCAGTTCTATGCCTACCGTGATGCTTTAACGGGTGTGTACAACCGCAAGTTTTTCTTAGAAAAACTGAAGGTGGATGTAGATATGGCTGTTCAACGTCCAGATTACACCTTCGCGGTAGTTCTTCTGGATATTGATAGCTTTGGAGCCATTAATGAATCCTACTCCATGAATTTTGGCGATAATGTCTTGAAGATTGTTTCTGACCGTATTCGCTCCACCTGTAGAAATAACGATTGTGTGGCCCGCATCGGCCCTGATGTTTTTGCGGTGGTGCTCCACGACATTCAGGGCAACGGTTCTGATGACGATCTGATGCCCATGGTAAAACGACTCCACAATAAGGTGAAAAGCCCTATCCAGCTAGATGGCCGTGAGCTTTACATTAGTGTGTCCATGGCTGTGGTAGTGAACAAGGACGTGGATTGCGTGGAGGACTTGCTATCTAACGCTACGGCGGTACTTAGGGATTTGAAGAAGGGTGGTAATCATGGCGGAATTCAGTTCTTTGCGGGTGGTATCCGTGAGAAGGCTATGAAACTTTACAAACTGGAATACGAAATCCGCCGTGCTATTCAGGCCCAAGAATTTGTGTTGGTGTACCAGCCCATTGTAGATGTGGTGCAAGGAAACAGGGTGTCTGGTTTCGAGGCCCTTGTCCGTTGGAATAATTCTGAGCATGGGGTGGTGTCTCCGGCAGAATTTATTCCCCTTGCCGAAGAGACTGGTTTGATTGTGCCTATGGGTGCCCAGATTTTGCGCATGGCATGTGAACAGACAAAAAAGTGGGTAGATTTGGGCTACAGCGATATTCGTGTGGCCGTGAACTTCTCGGCTAAGCAGTTTACCTTGGATAATATGGTGGACGATGTAAAGCAGGTGCTGGCCGAAACCCATTTGAATCCTAAGAACTTGAAGTTGGAAATTACGGAATACACTGCCATGTGCGAGGTGGAAAAGGCCATAGACATTATGCGTGCTCTTTCCAACATGGGACTCCAGATTTCCATCGACGATTTCGGTACGGGGTATAGCTCGCTTTCTTATCTGAAGCGTTATCCGGTTCACACCCTGAAAATGGACAAGTCTTTCATCGATCACATCGCAGACGACGAAGAAGACGCCACCTTTGCGCGTATGGTGATTGGTATAGCAAGTACCCTGAATCTTGACCTGATCGCCGAAGGGGTAGAATCGGAAGAGCAGTTGCAGTTCTTGAAGCGTGAAGGCTGCCGCTATATCCAGGGCTATTACTTCAGTAAGCCTTTGGCTCCGGATAAGGCTTTGGCCTACATGCAGGAACACTATGCCCAAGAAAAGGTCAGTGTTTAGGGCCAAAGTTTTTTATCTTTCGTACCGATGTCTGGAAAGGTTTATCTGATTGGTGCCGGTCCCGGTGATCCGGGACTTTTGACTTTGCGTGGCAAGGAGATTTTGGAACGTGCCGACGTGGTGGTCTATGACCGCTTGGTGTCGCCTGCCATACTCGGGATGTGCAATGCAAAAGCCAGGATGGTGGATGTAGGCAAGATGCCGCAACACCACAAGGTCAAACAGTCTGAAATCAATAAGCTTTTGGTCCAGTTTGCAGGTGAGTTCCCTACGGGCATTGTAGCCCGCCTTAAGGGCGGTGACCCCTTCGTGTTTGGGCGAGGTGGCGAAGAAGCCTTGGAACTTGTGGCAGCGGGTGTTGAATTTGAGGTTGTTCCGGGGATTACTTCGGCCATTTCTGTGCCGGCCTATGCGGGCATACCTGTGAGCCACCGTGGGATTGCAACGAGTTTTCATATCATCACGGGACATGAGCGAGATGTCATTGCGAGTGAGCAAGGCGAACGTGGCAATCTCTCTTTGGACTTCGAGACTCTCGCGCATTGCCCTGGCACGCTTATCTTTTTGATGGGCATTGCCAATATGGACTTTATTGCTAAGCGCTTGATGGAATGCGGTAAGGATCCGAAAACGCCGCTGGCCTTTATTGAGAAGGGGACGACGCCGCATCAGCGGACGGTCATGGCAACGCTTGAGACGGCGGGGGAGACTATTGTGCGAGAAAACGTGACGGCTCCTGCCATTACCATTATGGGTGGTGTGGTAGAGCTGGGTAAGAGTCTCGCCTGGAAAAAGTATTTGCCTCTTTCGGGTAAGCGGCTTGTGGTGACCCGCGCCGCCAAGCAGGCCAGCGGGATTACGGCCCGGTTGACTGCTCTAGGTGCCGAAGTTATCGAGACACCGATGATTGAGACTCGGACACTAGAATGCTCTTCGAATTTTGCAGATCTCGCAAACTTCGACATTCTCGCCTTTACCAGTACAAATGGCGTGGAAAGTTTCTTTAGTCAATTGTTCGCTGCTGGTTACGATGTGCGTGTTCTCGCCGGAAAGAAAATTGCCAGCGTTGGTAAGATTACCGAAAAGAAGCTGCTGGAATACGGAATTCGCTGTGACTATGTACCTGAAGACCATACCGGCAAAGGTCTCGGAAAATTGCTTGCATCGCTAGACGTGGATGATGCACGTGTCCTTCTCCTTCAGGGCAACCTGGCAGATGACACTTTGCTCAGGCTTTTACCTAGGGCGACTCGTTGGGTGGTGTACGAGACTCTCCCTGTGTCGGAATTGCCGGAATGGAAGCGGGAAGCGGTTGCTTCAGCCGATGCCGTGGTTTTTGCCAGCACCAGTGCCGTGGAAAACTTCGTCAAGGTCATGCCCCAAAGCACCGAGGGGGCGACTGAGCCTCGAATCTCTTTCTGTATTGGTAGCATGACTAAATCAGCTGCTTGTAGGTGTGGCTTTGAAACTGTCACCTCTGATGAAACCACCATGGATTCCCTGGTGAAGAAAATTGTAGAGTATTATACCCGATGAAAGCCATCTTGATTATTGCTCACCACTGCATATTGCCCGGAGCCTACAAGGGTTTCGAGGAAATTTTGGACAAGTTGCACCATGACTTGCCCGGTACCCGTGTGGCGAGTACCAGCCTTTTGGATCTGGAAAATGATTTGCGAACCTTGCTTCGTGAGGATGTAGAGTCGGTAACGCTTTTGCCGTACCTGCTGCTGAATGGCCAGCATTCCAAGAATGACGTTCCCAAGGTGGTGGCCCATTTGCAGGCGGAATTTCCCCAGATTCCTATAACACTTTTGCCTTGTCTTGGCGACTGGAAGGAATTTGCTGACATGGTGGTTTCTGGTGTTCGCAATGCACAGCAAGAAATAAGCCTTCAAAGAGATTGCTTCGTCGAACAGGGTTCTCCTCGCAATGACAAATCGCGATCGTCCTCCCTTTTCTCCATTGAGCTTAATCTTGAAGGACGAAATGTGCTTGTGGTCGGTGGGGGTCGTATAGCGCTGCGCAAGGTGAAAACGCTTCTGCCTACGGGTGCCCGAATTACGGTAGTTGCCCCGCAGTTCGACCCAGAATTTGAAATGCTGGATAAGAATGTCGTTATCCTAAAGAATCGTCCTTACGAACCCTTAGACCTTCGTAGCGTATTCATGGTGTTTATCTGTACCGACCAGCCAGCAGTAAACGCTCAGGTGAGCAATGATGCCCGGGCTCGCCGCATTCTGGTGAATAATGCCTGTGACTACCTGGATGGGGACTTTATTGTGCCGGCTCGTATGGACTTTGGCGAAAATATTGCGGTAACCGTCTCTACTCAGGGACGTGCGCCGTCTTTGGCCAAGAAGCTCAAGCAAAAAATCCTCGCCGAATGGGGC
>JAEEGL012242840.1_pt1 | contig 32618 bp, 21 predicted proteins | sample 9134231 | NCBI WGS metagenome assembly JAEEGL01 (sample SAMN16246548, study PRJNA631951) | gut metagenome | biome: gut microbiome; feature: rumen; material: fiber-attached | host: Bos | place: Iran: Karaj | collected 2018-10
ACAGACGATAGACAGAGTCACCATCGTTCTGATAGCACTTGGCGGCGTTGATACCACCCTGGGCGGCGATAGAGTGAGCGCGACGGGGAGAGTCCTGGATGCACAGGTTGATGACGTTGAAGCCCATCTCGCCGAGAGAAGCGGCAGCAGAGGCACCAGCCAGACCAGTACCAACTACAATCACGTCGAGCTTCAGCTTATTCTTCGGGTTGACCAGACGCTGATGAGCCTTATATTCCTTCCATTTCTCAGGCACTGGACCTGCGGGAATCTTAGAATCAATTACTTTTGCCATAATCTTAATTAACGATTTACGAATTTACGATTTAGATTTGATAGTCCCGGTGGATTTACTTGCAACAGGCATCTTTGCAAGCCTCTGCAGCCTCGTGGCAGCAGTCGGCTGCGGGCTGACAGCACTCACAGAGCGAGGGAGCAATACCGAAGGCGAAGGCGAGCACCACGACGATGAAGCCGAGGATAAGCAGCGTAGAATAGATGCTACCGATCACCTTCCAGCGGCAGAGCCAGATCTTACCGCTCCAGCCGAGGGTCTGCATGGCCGACCAGAAGCCGTGGGTAAGATGGAACCAGAGAGCAACAAGCCAAATGATGTAGAGCACCACATAAACCGGGCATCCGAACGTGTCGACGATAAATGCGAAGCCGTCGCCAGGATTGTGAGCCACAGCCATACCCGTGAGTTCAGCAAACATCATGTTGTACCAGAAGTTGAACAGATGGAGCAGCAGTCCCAAGCAAACGATGATGCCCAGCACCAGCATGTTCTTAGAGGCCCATTCCACCTTACCGGCATTTACCGTTGTAGCCACCTCGTAGCGGTTCTCGCCACGGGCAGTACGGTTCTGCGCAGTCAGGATAAAGGCATAAACGATGTGACAGACGGCCAGTGCGGCCAGACCAAGAGTTGCCGCTACTGCATACCAGTTGGCTCCGAGGAGTTCACAAATCGTGTTGTAAGCCTCGCCCGAGAACAGCGCAACCAAGTTCATGCAGCAATGGAACGTCAAAAACAGAATCAGCGCGATGCCGGTTAGCGACATCACCACCTTTCTACCAATTGATGAATTAAATAACCACATAAATGATTGAAAAAAATTAATTAATGAATTATTGTACTTTAGATTTATTGTCAGACAGGCCACAAAATTAATATAAAAAAATGATATTTCAAATTTTTTGCATAGAAAACTAACGTTTGACCTTCAAATTTTTTTGTTTCATGGGTTAATTTGCGGAACTTTTTGTAATTTTGCATCGAAAAAATCAAAAATACAAACATGATACTGAATTATGACGTAGTGGTTGTTGGCGGCGGTCATGCCGGCTGCGAGGCCGCCTGTGCCTCGGCCAACATGGGTGCAAAGACGCTGCTGGTGACCATGGATATGAACAAGATCGCGCAGATGTCGTGCAACCCGGCCGTGGGCGGCATTGCCAAAGGTCAGATTGTGCGCGAGATTGATGCATTAGGCGGACAAATGGGCCGCGTGACCGATGCCACCGCCATACAGTTCCGTATGCTGAACGTAGGCAAGGGACCGGCCGTTTGGAGCCCGCGTGCGCAATGTGACCGAGGGAAGTTTATCTGGGAATGGCGCCGCGTGCTCGATGAAACCGAGAACCTCGACATCTGGCAGGACCAGGTAGAGGAACTTCTTGTGGAGCCCGTCGAGAATGTTGCGTTGGCAACGCAACATACAGGACAGACGCAACATACAGGACAGATGCAACATACAGGACAGACGCAACATACAGGACGAGTTACTGGCGTGCGCACGATCTGGGGGGCCGAGGTTCACGCCCGCTGCGTCATTATTACAGCCGGTACTTTTCTCAACGGCCTGATGCACATCGGGCGTAAGATGGTGAAGGGCGGCCGCATAGCCGAGCCAGCCGCAGAGCACCTGACTGAGAGCATCACCCGCCACGGCATCCGCTCAGCACGTATGAAGACAGGTACGCCAGTACGCATAGACAAGCGTAGCATAGACTTCACAAAACTGCGCCGGCAAGACGGGGAGCAACGCCCGTATCGATTCTCGTATTTTACCGGAGTTTCCGGGAATTCTGGGACTTCCGAGTTATCCGGGGTCTCCGGAGCTTCCGGGACATCCGGGGTCTCCGGATTATCCGGGAATCTTCCACAGTTACCATGCTGGGAGTGCTACACAAACCCAGAGGTACACGAAACCCTGCGCTCAGGACTTTCAGATTCACCCCTATACAACGGACAGATACAATCCATCGGGCCACGCTATTGCCCGTCGATAGAAACCAAACTCGTTACCTTCCCTGACCGCGAACAGCACCTGCTATTCTTAGAACCTGAGGGCAGCAACACCAACGAGATGTATCTAAACGGCTTCTCATCATCATTGCCCATGGACGTACAGATTGCTGCTTTACAACAGATACCTGGATTGGAAAACGCCAAAGTTTACCGTCCTGGATACGCCATAGAATATGATTTCTTCGATCCCACGCAATTAAAACATACGTTGGAATCTAAGATTATTGACGGACTGTTTATGGCAGGACAGGTCAACGGTACAACAGGCTATGAAGAGGCTGCCGGACAAGGACTTGTTGCTGGTGTCAACGCTGCACTAAAATGCGATGGAACCAAAGAATTCGTAATGCACCGCGATGAATCATACATTGGAGTTTTGATAGATGACCTCGTAACGAAGGGCGTTGACGAGCCTTACCGTATGTTCACCTCACGGGCCGAGTACCGCATCCTTCTTCGTCAGGACGATGCAGACGCACGCTTGACAGAACGCTCATACAAGATTGGATTAGCAAAAAGAGACCGTTACGATTGGTGGCTACAGAAAAAGCAGGCCATCGAAGAAATCGAGACTTTCTGCAAGAACTTCCCCATCAAAGCGAAGGAAATCAATCCTGCGATAGAACAACTCGGCACTACCCCACTCCAGTTCGGCGTAAAGTTGGAAGAACTCATAGCACGTCCACAACTGAACTTTCAGAACCTTTCGAGCATTATTCCCCAACTTCGTGAATTCATCGACCGTCTGCCTAACCGCAAGGAAGAAATAGCAGAGGCTGCAGAGATACGCATCAAATATAAAGGATATATAGAACGCGAGCGGCTGGTGGCCGACAAGATGCACCGCTTAGAGAATATCCGCATCAAAGGACATTTCGACTACGACAAACTGCAAGGTCTTTCCACCGAGTGTCGCCAGAAACTGACGGCCATTGATCCCGAGACACTGGCACAGGCCAGTAGGATTCCCGGTGTCAGTCCGAGTGACATCAACGTGCTGCTAGTCCTGATGGGCCGTTAACGTTTCACGTGAAACAAAGAAAGTGTGTAACAATTATAACTAACTGATTATGAACAACAAAGTATTAATGGACAACCTCAGGTGTATTCCTGATTTTCCAAAGAAGGGAATTAACTTCCGCGACGTGACAACACTCTACAAGAACGCAGAGTGCGTACAGATTATGCTTGACGAAATGGAAGCATTGTATAAAGACAAGGGTATAACTAAAATCGTAGGCATAGAGAGTAGAGGATTTGTCATGGCCTCTGCACTGGCAGGTCGTCTGGGCTGCGGCATCGTGCTGGCACGAAAACCAGGCAAACTGCCCGCAACGGTAATCAAGGAATCGTTTTCAAAAGAGTATGGTGTCGATACCGTTGAGATGCACATCGATTCCATCAATGAAAACGACGTAGTCCTTATCCACGATGACCTGTTGGCTACAGGTGGTACAGCCAAGGCAGCATGGAAGCTGGTGCAGAACTTCCACCCAAAGAAAGTGTACATGAACTTCATCATCGAGATTACCGACGAGGGACTGCATGGTCGCGACCTCTTCGAAGGAATAGAACTGACAACACTGATGACCGTATAGTCCCAAAAAAGTAGGGGCAGGCAATTGACCTGCCCCTGAAACTATAGTAAAGTTTCACGTGAAACAAAAGAAGCGGAAAGCCCTTTATATAAAGGGGTTTCACAAAGAATGAAGGAACAAAAAAGTGTATGACGAAACAAGAAAACGAGCAGCGACTGGCCTACCTGAAAGGCATCGTGAGCCGCTTGCCAGAGAAGCCAGGCAGCTACCAGTACTATGACGAGAACCACGTCATCATCTATGTGGGCAAGGCAAAAAACCTGAAAACCCGCGTCTCGTCATACTTCCATACAGAGGTAGACAGGTTTAAGACCAAGGTACTCGTGAGCAAGATTCACGACATTAGTTACACGGTGGTGAACACAGAGGAAGATGCGTTGCTGCTGGAAAACGCGCTCATCAAGAAATACAACCCCCGCTACAACGTGCTGTTAAAGGATGGGAAGACCTATCCCAGCATCTGCGTCACCAACGAGTATCTGCCCCGCATCTTCAAGACCCGCACCATCAACAAGAAATGGGGCACCTACTACGGCCCCTACTCCCACATAGGCTCCATGTATGCCGTACTTGAGCTGATAGACAAACTCTATCATCCCCGTCGCTGCCGACAGCCCATGACCAAAGAAGGCATTGAGACGGGAAAATATCAAGTATGCCTGGAATACCACATCAAGAACTGTGAAGGCCCTTGCATCAAGAAACAAAGTCTGGAAAACTACCAGAAGAACATCGCCCAGGCACGCGAGATCCTGAAAGGAAACACACGGGCCATCCTACGCGAAATGCGCGAGGAAATGCAACGACTGGCCGAAGAACTGCGCTTTGAAGAGGCCGAACAAATGAAGCGCAAATACCTGTTGCTCGACGGCTTTGTCTCTAAGAGCGAGGTGGTGAGCCACACCATCGACAACGTAGACGTGTTCTCCATCACCAACGACGAGAAGATAGCCTACATCAACTACATCCACGTGGCCAACGGAGTCATCAACCAGTCGTTCACCTTCGAGTACAAGAAGCCACTGAACGAGAGCGACGAGGAGATGCTACAGTTAGGTATCGTGGAGATGCGCGAGCGATTCCAGAGCAAGTCAAAGGAAATCGTAGTGCCCTTTGAAATGGACTTCCAGTTAGAGGGCGTGACCTTTACCGTTCCCCAGCGAGGCGACAAAAAGACCTTGCTCGACCTCTCAGAAATGAACGGAAAACAATATAAACTCGACCGTCTGAAGCAGGCAGAGAAACTGAATCCAGAGCAAAAACAGGTACGGTTGATGAAGGAACTACAAGGGAAATTAGGTTTACCGAAGATTCCCTATCAGATAGAATGTTTTGATAATTCCAACATCTCCGGCACCGATGCCGTTGCCGCCTGCGTGGTCTTCAAATCGATGAAACCAAGCAAGAAAGACTACAAGAAATACAACATTAAAACAGTAGTTGGACCTGATGACTACGCATCAATGAAGGAGGTGGTAGGAAGACGTTACCAACGCCTTATAGAAGAACAGCAACCACTACCCGACCTTATCATTGCAGACGGAGGAAAGGGGCAAATGGAGGTCATCCGAGAGGTTATTCAGGATGAACTAAACTTGGATATTCCTATTGCCGGCTTGGCCAAAAACGACCGTCACCGTACCAACGAACTGCTCTACGGCTTCCCGCCTCGAACAATAGGCCTGAAGACCGACAGCGAACTCTTTCATGTGCTCACCCAGATACAGGACGAGGTGCATCGATTTGCCATTACCTTCCACCGTGAGAAGCGCTCCAAGCGTGCCTTGCACTCAGAACTAGACGATATTCAAGGTATTGGACCTAAAACACGCGACATGTTATTAGGTAAACTTAAAAGCGTAAAACGAATAAAAGAGTCTGATTTTCAGACGCTTGCAGAGATTGTTGGAGAGTCAAAGGCAAAGATATTACTCACACATTTTCATCCTATTGAAGAGCAAGGAACAAAAGAATGAAAAGCAAACTAAATTAGTTTGGTGAGCAATCTAAGTTAGTTTGGTGAGCAATCTAAGTTAGTTTGGTGTACAATCTAAGTTAGTTTGGTGTACAATAAAGGGCAGTTTGTTTGGTTATTACAAAAAAAAAGCGTAACTTTGCAGGCATGAGAGCAGTAATACAAAGAGTAACAAAAGCCAGCGTACTGGTTATGGGCTGCGACAAAGTCGCAGCGTACGAGACCGATAAAGATGTTGATAAAAGGGCTGAAAAGGACGGTAATGAACTGACAACTAAGGCAAAAAAACGCAGCATTGGGCTGGGATTCCTGGTGTTGCTGGGCGTAAGCGATGAAGACACCATGGAGGATGTGGACTGGCTGGTGAGGAAAATAGCCGGCCTACGGGTTTTTAACGATGATAACGGTGTGATGAACCGCTGCATACTTGACGTTGGCGGCGAAGTGCTGGTAGTTAGCCAGTTTACGCTGTACGCTTCTTACAAGAAAGGCAACCGCCCGTCGTGGTTCCGAGCTGGCAGTCACGAACACTCCATACCACTCTATGAGGCATTCTGCAAGGAGTTGGGCAACCAACTTGGAAAACCAGTTGGCACAGGCGAATTCGGAGCAGATATGAAGGTGGAACTGCTGAACGACGGTCCGGTAACGATATGTATGGACACTAAAAACAAGGAATAGGCCCACAACCAACCACTCCCTGAATGAAGGGAGTAATTAGATAAGAAAATGACGAATGAGGGGAGTAATTAGATAAGAAAATGACAATACAAGAAGCGCAACAGACTGTAGATCAATGGATTAGAGAATACGGAGTGCGATACTTCGGAGAACTGACCAATATGGCGGTACTTACCGAGGAAGTTGGCGAATTAGCACGCGTGATGAGTCGTCGATATGGTGAACAGTCGTGGAAAGCGAGCGATCCAAGGGCGGCTGACAACGGTAAAAAGGCACTGGGTGAAGAGATGGCCGATGTACTGTGGGTGCTACTTTGCCTAGCCAACCAGACCGGCGTTGACCTGACGGAGGAACTGGAAAAATCGATTGAGAAAAAGACCAACAGGGACTCGCTAAGGCATATAGCAAACCCGAAATTAATCAGTTGAGAAGACGAGTTATGTCCGCAAGCAGTTTTTGCGGGTGCAGTTTTTGCGGGTGCAGTATTTGCGGGTGCGGTATTTACAGGTGCGTATTTGCGGGTGCGGACAAATACAAGAATATGTCCCTACGGACAAGTCGACCCAACTAATTATTTTATCAATAGTTTTGCAAATAATTACTAACTTTAAACATAATAAAACTATGGCAGAAATGAGTAAAATTGAGCAAGTGCTCAGCAAGTACAACCTCGAGATTAGTGACGAGGAAGTAAAGGACGCAGTGAAGAAAATCATTGCAGAGAAAGTACATGAAAACGATACACCCGAGGTGAAGAAATTCCTGATGGGCAGTGTGGAACTGACCACCTTGAAGACCACCGACAGCGAGACATCGGTGATGGCCTTCACGGAAAAGGTCAATAAGTTTGAGGAAGCCTACCCCACCCTACCCCATGTGGCCACCATCTGCGTCTATCCAAAGTTCGCCAGGATCGTGAGCGAGACTCTGGAGGTTGAAGGTGTGGAAGTAGCCTGTGTATCAGGCAGTTTCCCCTCGTCACAGTCGTTGATAGAGGTAAAGACAGTTGAGACCTCGCTGGCTATCAAGGACGGTGCTACAGAGATAGACATTGTGATGAACGTGGGTGCGATGCTTGAGGGCGACTATGACACCGTGGTTGACGAGATACAACAACAGAAAGAAGCCTGCGGTGAGCATAATATGAAGGTTATCCTGGAGACCGGTTGCCTGAAGACCGCAAAAAACATCAAGATTGCATCGATTCTATCGATGTACGCGGGCGGCGACTATATCAAAACCTCCACCGGCAAACTGGAGCCTGCCGCTACGCCCGAAGCCGCCTACGTGATGTGTCAGGCCATCAAAGAATATTACGATGAAACCGGCGTTCAGATAGGATTTAAGCCTGCTGGCGGCCTTAACAGCGTGATGGATGCACTCATCTACTACACCATCGTGAAAGAGGTTCTGGGTGAGAAATGGCTCACTAACAAATGGTTCCGTATGGGCACCAGTCGCCTGGCTAACCTACTGGTGAGTGAAGTCATAGGAAAGGAAGTGAAATTCTTCTAAAATACGCTATGCACCCGTAGTCTTATATAGATAAACTACGCTATAATAGATATTTCATACTACCACAACTCCCGTTCGGCTTTCACCTCGCCTGTACCGGCGCTGATACGGCCAACGGTGTCGTCGCTACCAATAGCGAGCAGAACAAACAAGGCGAAACAGAACATGGTTAGTACCAACTTTCCTGTGCTGGTTCGCCTTCTTTCTACCCTATCAACATCTTTAAATGCCAGAAAATGAATCAGATAGACGTAGATAAAGCCTACGATAATGGCAAGCAGATAAGCCAACACATCAGAAGGATCGTATGTACCATGCATTATTCCCAAACCCTGTAAGAACTCGTGGGGAATGCATATAAAAGGCATTACGAGGATGAACATCCAGCAGTCCCGGATCTTGAAGTTCCAGATAGCACCAATCAGAATACTGTAGGCAAAGAGCCAGATACCGTCAGGCAGGTTATAGAGCATCCACATCGGCACGCGAGCGGGGTTATGTTGCAGTTCATCAAGATAGTCCAAGAGCCCAAAGACCTTGAAGAAATGGAACATCTTCAAAGTATCAGGACGAAAAGAGATATACATCAGTCCGCACATAAAGATACACGTAAACGCAATGGCTACGGTACCCACTTTATACCATGCTCTGATAGAATGGCTCTTCATGCGAACATTATCTAATGGTTTATTCGTATATATTAATAATACTATTTCTTTCTTTGAATGACATAGTCAAGATAAGCAGTCAGGGAACTACGAATATCCGCATCTGCAACCGACTCATCCAGGTATTTCAATGCTTCTTGGTGGTAATCCTCCATACGTTTTTCGGCATATTCTATACCGCCGCAACGTTTGGTATATTCCACCAAAACAGCGATTTCATCGACGTTAATCTTGCCTGCCTTCACCTTGCGGGCCAATGTAAGCATAGCCTCGCTGGGCTCGGTTTTCAGGGCGTAGATGACGGGTAGCGTGAGTTTACCCTCAGCCATATCGTTGCCGGTGGGTTTGCCTATCTCTTTGGAGTCATAATAGTCGAAGATGTCATCGCGTATTTGGAACATGATACCCAAGTTACGACCAAACTGGCTGGCATGCTTCACCTCTTCAGGACTCGCCCCTGCCGACAAGGCACCAATAGCAGCACACGAACCAAAGAGTACAGCAGTCTTTTTCTCGATTACATCATAATAGATTTCCTCAGAAATATCTTGGTTACTGACGTTCCACAACTGTAACAGTTCTCCGGAAGCCAAGGTACGACCCAGTTGAGCCAGGTTCTCGATGATACGCTGGTTATTGGTGTAGGACACATGAAGGAGAGCCGTTGAAAGGATGTAATCGCCCACGAGCACAGCCACCTTGTTATTATATGTAGCGTTGACCGAAGCCTGGCCACGACGCTCCTCGCTCTCATCCACCACATCGTCGTGAACCAGCGATGCCGTGTGCAGCAGTTCCAGTCCGACGGCCGAATTCTGTGTCACGTCTGTCACAGCGCCATAATTCTTGGCGATGAGCATCATCAGAATAGGACGCATGCGTTTGCCACCGCGCTGCCGGATATGCGTCAATACGTCTGACAGCAGATGACTGTCATCGGTCAATGCCTGGTTAAAAAGTGCTTCAAACTCACGAAATTCGCGGTCTATAGGCTGTTTTATGAGCGATAATTGGTCCATTTTAAAAATTTTGCTACAAAATTACAGAAAATATTGTGATATTGAGAATTTTTTTAGTAATTTTACACGAAATATTCTAAATATATGGCTAATAAACTATTTTTGCTCGACGCATACGCCCTAATTTACAGGTCGTACTACGCATTTATCAAAAACCCTCGCATCAATTCCAAGGGACTCAACACCTCGGCCATCATCGGTTTTGTCAATACCCTGCAGGAAGTCATTGAGAAGGAGCAGCCCAAATACTTGGGCGTCGCCTTCGACCCTCACGGGCCTACGTTCCGCAGCGAGCGTTTTCCGGCCTACAAGGCACAGCGTGAAGCCACCCCCGAGGATATTCGCAAGGCCGTACCTATCATCAAGAATCTGCTGGCCGCCTACCGCATTCCCGTGCTTCAGATGGATGGTTACGAGGCTGACGACGTGATAGGTACGTTATCGAAAAAGGCTGAATCCATCGAAAATTTAGATACATTTATGTTGACACCCGACAAAGACTACGGACAGTTGGTGGGTGAACATGTAAAAATATACCGGCCACGGCATGGCGGCGGCTACGAGGTGATGGGTCCGAAAGAGGTCTGCGAGAAATACAGCATCGCTTCGCCAGCCCAGGTCATCGACCTTCTGGCACTGATGGGCGACTCTGCCGACAACTTCCCCGGCTGTCCGGGTGTCGGAGAGAAGACTGCGACCAAACTCATCAACGACTTCAACTCGGTCGAAGAACTTCTTCAACGTACTGACGAACTGAAGGGCGCGCTGAAGAAAAAAGTGGAAGACCATGTCGATGACATCCGCATGTCATACTTCCTTGCCACCATCTGTACCGAGGTCCCCATCGACCTCAACCTCGACGACCTGGTGATGCAGAGTCCTGACGAGGAAAAACTCGCCGCACTCTTCGCTGAACTCGAGTTTAAGTCGCTGACAAACCGAGTTCTTAAAAAACCTGAAAAGAAACCAAAAACCCAAAATTTAGAACTCTCACTCTTTGAAGAATTTGCGCCCGTCGGTACGGTTGAACAAAAAATTTCGAGTTTTTCGACCCTTAAAACGACCCCTCATGAATACAAACTCGTTGATAGTGAGGAAGAAATGCGCAGAATTTGTGATTATTTCTTGACAAAAGAATTTTTCGTTCTAGATACAGAGACCACTTCTACGCAGCCAATCGATGCCGAATTGGTAGGTTTGAGCTTCTCCGTCGAGGAACATAAGGCATTTTATGTGCCCATTCCTGCCAATCGTGAAGAAGCGTTGCGAATTGTTAATATCTTTAAACCGCTCTATGAAGACCCGAAAATTTTGAAGGTCGGACAAAACCTGAAGTACGATTTAGAAGTTTTAAGAAATTATAACGTTCAGTTACAAGGCCCGATGTGGGACACAATGATAGCCCATTATCTCATCCAACCCGAGTTGCGACACAACATGGACTACATGGCCGAAATTTATCTGAACTACCAGACTATTCACATTGACGAACTCATCGGACCGAAAGGTAAGGGGCAAAAGTCGATGCGCGACCTCTCCCCTACCCTGGTCTATGAATATGCTTGTGAGGATGCCGACATCACGTTGCAACTGAAAAACAAACTGGAGCCCGAACTGAAGAAGTATGACTGTGAGGATCTCTTCTACAATATCGAGATGCCACTGATGCCCGTACTGGCTGAAATGGAGATGAACGGCGTGTGTTTGGACACGGATTCGCTCAACGAAACGTCAAGAATTTTGACGGAGAGAATGAACGAAATAGAGAAGCGTATCTACGAACTGGCCGGTCAGCCATTCAACATCGCATCACCGAAGCAAGTGGGTGAAATACTCTTCGACAAACTGAAGATAGTAGAGAAGGCAAAGAAAACCAAGACGGGACAATACGTAACCAGCGAAGAGGTGCTACAACAACTGCGCAACAAGCATGAAATTGTAGCAGATATATTAGAACACAGAGGATTAAAGAAACTCATCGGCACCTATATTGAGGCCCTTCCAAAACTTATCAATCCTCGCACGGGTCATATCCATACATCGTTCAACCAAACGGTGACTGCCACTGGACGCCTCTCGTCCTCCGACCCAAACCTGCAAAACATTCCCATCCGTGGCGAGGACGGCAAGGAAATACGCAAGGCCTTTGTGCCCGAGCCTGGTTGTCTGTTTTTTTCAGCAGATTATAGCCAGATAGAACTGCGCGTGATGGCCCACCTCTCCAAAGACCCGCAGATGATTGCGGTCTTCAGCGAGGGCAAGGATCTGCATGCTGCCACTGCCGCGAACATCTACAAGAAAGCCATTGACGAGGTGACACGCGACGAGCGCACGAAGTCAAAGCGCGCTAACTTCGGCATCATCTATGGTATTACTGTCTTCGGCCTGGCCGAGCGATTGGATATTCCACGCGAGGAAGCAAAGGAACTCATCAATGGTTTCTTTGCCACCTTCCCCGAGGTTCACGACTATATGGAGCAGGCCAAGCAGACCGCCCGTCAGCAGGGCTATGTCACCACCCTATTCGGTCGTCGCCGCTATCTGCCCGATATCAACTCACAGAACGCCACCGTGCGCGGCTTTGCCGAGCGCAACGCTATCAACGCGCCCATCCAAGGCTCGGCTGCCGACATCATCAAGGTAGCAATGATACGTATCCATAACCGCTTTAAGGCCGAGGGCATCCGTTCGAAGATGATACTGCAGGTACACGACGAACTCAACTTCTCGGTCTATCCCGAAGAGAAGGAGCGCGTAGAGGCCATCGTCATCGAGGAGATGCAGCATGCCTTCGCCCTCAGCGTGCCCCTCGTTGCCGATAGCGGCTTTGGGCAAAACTGGTTAGAAGCACATTAACCCTACCACCTATACTACGTCTTTTAAAAACAGGTAAAAACAGATAAAACAGATAAAAACCTTTATTCCACAAGAAAACTATGACTATTGGAGACAAAGCGCCCGAAATACTGGGCAAGGACGAACAGGGACGGGACATCCGTCTGAGTGATTACAAAGGAAGAAAACTGGTGCTGTATTTCTATCCGAAAGACAACACCAGCGGCTGCACCGCCGAGGCCTGCAGCCTAAGAGACCACTACGGTGAACTGCAGGGACAAGGCTACGAGGTGGTAGGCGTGAGCAAGGACTCTGCCGCCTCACATGTGAAGTTCAAGGAGAAGCACACGCTGCCTTTCCCACTGATTGCCGATGTGGACAAGACGCTGATGGAGGCTATGGGCGCCTGGGGCGAGAAGGTGATGTATGGCAAGAAGACGATGGGCACCATCCGCACCACCTTTATCATCAACGAAGAGGGCATCATCGAGCAAATTTTTGCCGGCAAACAAGTGAAGACCAAAGAGCACGCAGAGCAAATCCTGGCACTTAGCAAGTAAATAGTGAATAGAGAGAATAGTGAAGAATGGAGAGTAATTTCCTAACCCAGTTTCATAAGACCGCGTTTCGGACTACTGATGTCAAAAAGGAGCGGGGAAAGACAAAAGTGCTGTTCCGCCTGTCGTTCGAAACAGGTGTAGAATTCAAGTCTATGCCAGCGGCGATGGTGACCGTTGTTGATGAAAAAGGCAACAGCATAACGCCCGACTACCGCCAATATCAAGGTGAGACCTTCAACGTGCTGCGCATCATTGACAACATCGGTAAGGAGCAGGCCATGCGCATCAGTTGGGACACCGCAGAGAATCATGGTATCCGTCTGCACGACTATCCCTACCTGCTGTTTGCCCTTCTGCGCTGCGACAACCTCGTTGACCATCAGTTGAACCCCCTGAAGGTCAGCGAGTCGCCCGCAACCATCGTTCTGCAGATAACCACCGCAAAAGGACAGTGCTCCCCTACCCTCTTCGCCCGCAGCGAGAGTCTGCCGCCACAGCCGTTCCAACTGCTGAGCGATGTCTTTGCGCTTGTAGGTGACACCATCTGTCCCATCGCGTCGCTGGGCGAGAACTACCTGCGCATCGGGTTTTTCAACGAAGTTTTTCCCCGTACCCTGCTGGAGCAGTATCTCTCCGTGTTCTATTCCTATATCGACAATGTAGACCTCGATTTCGAGGACTACCAATTGGTGCGCAGCGATCAGACGGTACAGACCGTGCCCACTATCATCATCGAGAAGGTAGATGCCGACATGGTCCTCTACCTGCGACTGGCGCACACCCTTCCCGGCACCGATGCCGCCTTTGCCGAACGCTTCGACCTGACCTGCCTGGCCACGCTCACGATGGAACACCAGGTGCTGCTGCGCCGCATCGTACATAGCGACGAGGCCCTGTACGAGGCTGAACTCCGCAAGACCATCATTGCCTACGCCCCCACCAAGACAGCCGCCAAGGATGTCTGGGATGACGCTGGCGAGTTTATCATTCCTCAGGATGTGGCCAGCCCTTTCCTGCTGCAGGCCCTGCCACAGTTGGTACGCCGCTATCAGTTGCTGGGTGTAGAACGGCTGAAGGAATACAAGGTGAAGCCCATCGTGCCTAAGATGAACCTGAAACTGTCGTCGGGCATCGACTTCCTTGAAGGCTCTGCCAGCATCGACATCGACGGTCAGGAGATTTCACTCCGCTCGTTCCTACAACAGTATGGCAAGCAGAAATACATCACCCTGAGCGATGGTCAGCGCGGCCTCGTTGACGACCAGTATGTCAGGCGTTTGGAACGCATCTTCCGCAAGGTGGAAAAGGGTGACAAGGTAAAGGTGTCGTTCTTCGACCTGCCAGAGATAGAGAGCCTGCTGGCCGAGAAACTCGAAGGCAAAACCTTTGAGCACTACCGCGAGTTCTACGAAGGCTTTAATCAGTTGGCTTCCAAGCGTCTCACCACCACGGGTGTCAACGCCAAACTACGCAACTATCAGAAGGAGGGTGTAAAATGGATTAACTACCTCTACGACAATAACTTCGGCGGCTGCCTGGCCGATGATATGGGTTTGGGTAAAACGCTACAGACCATCACGATGCTGACGAAGGTGTATAATGTAGGAGTAGAGGAGAGAAGGAGTAAAGGAGGTAAAGGAGGTCACAATTCCTCACTAATTATCATGCCCCGCTCGCTGCTTTTCAACTGGCAGGACGAACTGCGGAAGTTTGCACCGCAACTGACCTATTACACCTACTACGGGCAGCAGCGCGACCTGAAAGAGGCGATGAAGCAGCAACTCATACTGACCACCTACGCCCTTGTGCGCAACGATATTGAGCAGTTCCGCGAACAGGAGTTCCACTATATCATCCTCGACGAAAGCCAGAACATCAAGAACCTGGCCTCGCAGACCACGCAGGCCGTGCTCCTGCTCAACGGCCGTCACCGTCTGGCTCTTAGCGGCACACCCATCGAGAACAACCTGACCGAACTCTACTCGCTCTATCGTTTCCTTAATCCCGCCATGCTCGGCACGCTCGACGACTTCAACAAACAGTATGCCTCGCCCATCCAGCACGATGCCGACAAGGAAGCCACCGAAGCGCTGCGCCGCAAGATCTTCCCGTTCATGCTGCGCCGCCTGAAGAAAGACGTGCTCAAGGAACTGCCCGACCGCACCGAGCAGACGCTCTATGTTGAGATGGAGCCCAGCCATGCGCAGTTCTACGAAGAGCGCCGCCGCTACTACCAGCAAGCCATCCAGCAGAGCATCAAGTCGCAAGGCATCGAGAAGTCGCAGATGATGATGTTTCAGGCACTCTCAGAACTGCGCCGCATAGCCTCTGTGCCCGAAAGCCTGAGCGACGGAGCCATCGCCTCGCCTAAGATTCCTCTGCTCTGCGAACAGGTGGAGGAGGCCGTGGCCGGTGGTCATAAGGTGGTTATCTTCTTCAACTTCATCGCCGGCATCGAACTCGTTGGCGAACGGCTCACGGAACTGGGCATCGACTATGCCACCATGACTGGTAGCACCCGCGACCGTCGTGCCGTGGTAGAGCGGTTCCAGAACGACAGTGGCTGCCGCGCCCTGCTTATGACGCTGAAGACCGGCGGCGTGGGTCTGAACCTCACCGTGGCCGACACCGTCTATATCTTCGAGCCGTGGTGGAACAAGGCCGCCGAGGAACAGGCCATCAACCGCCTGCACCGCATCGGACAGAAGGCTAAAGTGCTCAGTTTTGCCCTTATCACCCGCGACACCATCGAAGAGAAGATACGCCTGCTGCAACAGCAGAAGAAGGACCTGGCCGACAGCCTTATCACGGGCGATAGCGCCATCACGAAACGCCTCACCGAGGAAGACATCAAGTATATATTTGGAGGTTGAAAATTGAAGATTGAAGATATGGCAAACTTAGACCTATTCGGTAATAGCGTACCCACACTGCCAAACCTTGTGCTCGAAGAGCCAACGGCCGACCAGTGGAACGCCATCAAAGACTTCCTGGAAAGTCGATGCACCAAGAACCAGTTGCTCGACTATGCCAACGCGTTTCAATCATGGTTCAACGACTATGGCAAGGTGATGCGTGCTACCCGCGATGGCCGTATATTAGAGGCCTCCGAAGCGACCATGATGATGAAAAGCAACACCTCCAAACAGGGCATTGCACAGGGTATCGCACTCATTCTGGCCAGCGACCAGAATCTGAGCATGTATGTCGACACCATGAGCGACGAACTGAAGGAATTGTGGCGCACGGTGCTCTTCAAGGTGTATGTCACGCAGGAAGAGGCCAAAAAGATTCTCAAGACCTCCAACAACCTGTTTAAGAAAGAGCGCTCCTACTATTACTACAGCGATAGCCGCATCGTGTGGAACAAACGCGAGTACGCATGGTTCAAGGTTGAGAGTTTTCGCTCAGAAAAAGTGGGCAACTACGGCTATCGCGACTATGAGGGCTACATCACCGTCCTGCCCGCCGTCAGGGCACTTTTCATGCCCGTCTTCTTCCCCGAAACGTTCGATCAGCAAGTTGGACTCAATGAACTGCCCGAAGGCCATTATCGCACCATCAACTTCGAGGCCGACAGCCAGGCCCATTATCAGTTGTTCTGCGGACTCTTCCAGCAAGGCGACTTCCCGCTGAAAAAGAAGGGCGTGGGCACGGCCGACCTGAAGCGCGCACAGAAGAAGATGGGCATGACCGAGTTCTTCCCCGGCGACACTACCGACTATAGAGTCTTTCTGCGGGCCTTCGACTATATTCAACTGCACACGCTCAACAAGACATACATCGTCAAAAAAAGCAATCCTGCCTACGAAGACGCGCTACGCAGTTTCTTCAATGAGTTTACTCATCTTGACTACTGGCTGGTTTCCCTACTTTATCCCCATATCAAGGGCCTGCGCCAGCAGATGACCTACTATGGCCGCCACGCCAAACTATGCGACACCATGATTACCTGGCTGCGCGAAGAGCCCGACCGCTGGGTCAGCATACGCGACATCTACCTGAAAATCTTCGGCATCGAGAACGGCGACAATACCAAACGACTCACCAACCTGGTGTTCCACCCCGACGATGAGCAGTCGAGCACGGAGATGATCAACGAATACACCAGCCGGCTTATCTCGGCCAATCATTACGCGATGGAGTTCGGCTACACCGGCCTACAGACATTCGCCTTCCTCATGGCCAGTGTCGGTGCCGCCGAGATTGCCATCAACGAAGATACGAACATGGGGCTCTCACCTTTCGAATCACTGGAATACATACGCCTGACACCCCTCGGGCGTTATGCGCTCACCATAACCAACGAATATGAAGCGCCGGAAATGGAGCATGAGGTCTATTTCGAACTCGATCCCGAGCGGCTAATCATACGTTCGCTCATTAATCCCAACCCCTACGCCCAACTGCTTACCGACACCAGCGTGGCCATCTCCAAAAACCGCTTCGAGACTTCGGCTCTGTCGTTCCTTTCCAGTTGTCACAGCAAGAAAGATGTGGAGTCGAAGATTAAGATCTTCCGGCAGTTTATCAGCAGCGACATCCCGCCGCTCTGGGAGCAGTTCTTTCAGTCGCTGCTTCAGCATTGCCACCCGCTGAAGGAAGACAAGGAGGCCTACAAACGCTACACTCTGGACCCGCAGAACCATGATCTCGTGCAACTAATAACCACCGACCCTGCCCTCCGCCAACTGGTTATCCGTGCCGAGGGCTACCGAATCATGGTGAAGATGGACGACCTCAAAAAGTTTGAAACCCAACTTAAAAAACACGGCTACTTACTATGAAGAAAATACTGAGCGGCAGTTGGCTGAAGCTGATAGCCATCATTTCAATGTTCATTGACCATCTGACAGCATTCTACTGGTGTTACGACCCACAGTTCTTCCAACCCCTGCTAACCATTGGGCATAAGCAAATAACCACTTATTACCTGCTTCGCTCGGTCGGACGCTTGGCCTTCCCCATCTTCGCCTTCCTTATCGTTGAAGGTTTTCTCCATACCCATAGCCGCAAGAAGTACGGACGCAACCTGCTGCTCTTCGCCATCTTCTCGGAACTTCCCTGGAACTTCGTTCATAGCGGCACTTGGCACTACGGCGGTCAGAACGTCCTCTTTACGCTCTTCATCGGTTTCCTTGGACTCTGCGCCCTTGAACATTTTCGCAATGACAGTAGTCGGCTTGCTGCCTCGATTATCGGCCTGCTAGTTTTCTCTATCCTGTTTCGTGCAGACTACGGCTGCGCCGGCTATGGTTTCATCCTGCTGCTCTATGTCTTACGCAACAACCGCCTGTTACAGGCTGTCATTGGTAGTTGCATCCTGCCAAGCCGATGGATAGCCGGACTGGCTTTCATCCCCATTAACTTATATAACGGGCAACGTGGCTTCATCAAAGGCCCCTTCGCCAAGTACCTATTTTATGCTTTTTACCCTCTTCACCTCCTTGTCATCTACTTTTTATGCCTCGCTAGTAGATAAATTCATTTTTTCTTTGTAACTTTGCACCCAAATTACATACTATCAAATCGTAAATCGTAAATAAGTAAATCGTAAATAAACAAAGATGTCATTAAAATGTGGTATTGTAGGACTGCCCAACGTGGGTAAGTCCACATTGTTTAACTGCTTGTCGAGCGCAAAGGCACAGGCAGCCAATTTTCCGTTTTGTACAATAGAACCCAACGTGGGCGTGATTACCGTGCCCGACGAACGCCTGAACCGCCTGGCCGAGATAGTACACCCAGGGCGCATCGTGCCTGCCACGTGCGAAATCGTGGACATCGCCGGCCTGGTAAAGGGTGCCTCCAAGGGCGAGGGCTTAGGCAACAAGTTCCTTGGCAATATCCGCGAGACCGATGCTATCATCCACGTGCTCCGCTGTTTCGAGGATGAGAACATCACCCACGTTGACGGCACCATCGACCCTATCCGCGACAAGGAAATCATCGACACCGAACTGCAACTGAAAGACCTCGAGACCATTGAGGGCCGACTGGCCAAGACCGAGAAGGCTGCTGCCGCCGGCAACAAGGACGCGAAGATTGAGGTCACGGTGCTGAAAGCCTATAAGGAAGTGCTGGACCAGGGCAAGAACGCTCGCGTGGTCGAGTTTGAAACCAAGGACGAGCAGGACTGCGCCCGCAACCTGTTTCTCCTGACCAGTAAGCCCGTGCTCTACGTCTGCAACGTGGGCGAGGCCGATGCCAAGAACGGCAACGATTTCACGCGCAAGGTGGAAGCACTGGCCAAGGAAGAGGGTGCCGAGGCTATGATTATTGCCGCCAAGACCGAGGAAGACATTGCCGAACTGGAATCCTACGAAGACAAACAAATGTTCCTTGAAGAACTGGGCCTGGAGGAGAGCGGCGTCAACCGCCTCATCAAGAAAGCCTACGCCCTGCTGAACCTCGAGACCTTTATCACCGCCGGCGAAATGGAGGTGAAGGCGTGGACCTACAAGAAAGGCTGGAAGGCCCCGCAGTGTGCCGGCGTTATCCACACCGATTTCGAGAAAGGCTTTATACGGGCCGAGGTCATCAAGTATGCTGACTATATCCAGTACGGCTCCGAGGCTGCCGTGCGCGAGGCCGGCAAACTGGCCATCGAGGGCAAGGACTACGTGGTGCAGGACGGCGACATCATGCACTTCCGGTTCAATGTATAATTATATCATCACGATAATGATAACACAACTCCTTTACATTCTTTGGAATCCAGACCTTGATGCCTTCAGCATCGGGTCGTTCAGCATTCGCTGGTACTCGCTGATGTGGCTCATCGGGCTGGCACTGGCCTACCTGATGGTGCGCTGGCTGTATAAAAAACAGAACATACCCGACGAGAAGTTTGAGCCGCTCTTTATCTACTGCTTCGTGGGCATACTCATCGGCGCCCGCCTGGGCCACTGCATCTTCTATCAGCCCGACTATTTCCTCACCTCGTGGAAGGGATTCATTGAGATGCTGCTGCCCATACATATCGACCAGGCCGGCGGCTGGCACATGACCGGCTATCAGGGTCTGGCCTCCCACGGCGGCACGGCGGGCCTCATCCTGGCCCTGCTGCTCTATGTCAGGCAGTTTAAGATGCCCGTATGGCAAGTGCTCGACAACATTGCCATTGCCACCGGCATCACCGCCTGCTGCATCCGCATAGGCAACCTGATGAACTCGGAAATCGTGGGAAAGATTACCGACGAGAGCCTGCCCTGGGCCTTCTGGTTTGTGCAGCACGACGGCGCAGAGCAAGTGGTGCTGCGCCATCCCGGCCAACTCTACGAGGCTATTGCCTACGCCCTCTACTTCCTACTCTGCGTGGTGCTCTATAAAAAGATGCCACAGAAGGTGGGCACTGGCTTCTTCTTCGGCCTCTGCCTGGCCTATATCTTCACCTTCCGCTTCTTCATTGAGTACACGAAAGAGGTGCAGGAAGCCTTCGAGCAGGGTCTACCCTTCGACATGGGCCAGATACTCAGCATTCCTTTCATCCTCATCGGTGCTTGGTACATGGTCAAGGGACTAAGAACGAAATAAAATTATAGCCATTATTTTCATAATTATAGCCATAATTCAAAAAATTATGGCTATAATTTATTTTCCGGAAACTATCTTCTTGATGTCATTCAGTTTGTTCAGCGCTTCAATGGGCGTGAGATTATTGACATCAAGGCCCAGGATTTCATCGCGTACCTGACAGAGCACGGGATCGTCGAGTTGGAAGAACGATAGTTGCATACCCTCGCGGCTGTTGGCAATCTCGGCGGTGGGCTTCCCTACCCCACCCACCTGGGCGTTCTCGCTCTCGAGTTGTTTCAGGATGACGTTGGCGCGCTTCACTATGCTGCGCGGCATGCCCGCAATCTCGGCCACGTGGATACCGAAGGAGTGCTCGCTGCCGCCACGTTCCAGTTTGCGCAGGAAGATGACCTTGCCGTCGACCTCCTTCACGCTGACGTTGTAGTTCTTGATGCGCGAGAAGTTCTTCTCCATTTCGTTGAGTTCGTGGTAGTGGGTGGCGAAGAGCGTGCGCGGATGACCCTTGGCATTCTCATGCAGATACTCTACGATGGCCCAGGCAATGGAGATGCCGTCGTAGGTGGAGGTGCCTCGGCCCAGTTCGTCGAAGAGCACCAGCGAGCGCGACGAGACGTTGTTGAGGATGTTGGAGGCCTCGGTCATCTCGACCATAAAGGTAGACTCACCGAGTGAGATATTATCCGACGCTCCCACACGGGTGAATATTTTGTCCACCAGGCCTATTTTAGCGGCCTCTGCGGGCACGAAGCATCCTATCTGGGCCAGTAGCACTATCAAGGCCGTTTGACGCAGCAGCGCGCTTTTACCGGCCATATTCGGACCGGTGATGATGATGATCTGCTGGCGCTCATTGTCCAGCAGGATGTCGTTGGGCACATAGTGCTCTTCGATGGGCAGTTCCTGCTCGATAACCGGATGGCGTCCCTGCTTGATGTCGATGACCTCGGTGGTGTCGATGACCGGGCGGATATAGCGGTTTTCCTCGGCCACCTTGGCAAACGACAGCAGACAGTCGAGGTGGGCTATCACGTTGGCGTTGATCTGAATCTGCGGAATAAACTCCTGCATGCCCAGTATCAGGTCGTTGAAGAGCCGCGCCTCCAACGACAGGATGCGGTCTTCGGCTCCCAGAATCTTCTCCTCGTATTCCTTCAGTTCCTGCGTGATATAGCGCTCGGCCTGTGCCAGCGTCTGCTTGCGCACCCATTCGGGCGGCACCTGGTCCTTATACGTGTTGCGCACCTCCAGGTAGTAGCCGAACACGTTGTTGTAGCCAATCTTCAGCGAGGCGATACCCGTCTGCTTGGCCTCGCGCTCCTGTATCTTCAGCAGGTAGTCCTTGCCGCTGTAGGCAATGCTGCGCAGTTCGTCGAGTTCGGGGTTCACGCCGTTGCGAATCACGCCGCCCTTGGCCACGAGTTGCGGCGGGTCGTTCTCTATCTCGCGCTCTATCCTGTCGCGCAGGCTCTCGCAGAGGTTCAACTGCTCCCCCACCCTTTTCAGCGCGTCGTTGCTGGCATAGAGGCAGGCCGTCTTGATGGGCTGGATGGCCTGCAGGGCGGTCTTCAGTTGCACCACCTCGCGCGGTGACACGCGGCCCACGGCCACCTTGGATACGATGCGCTCCAGGTCGCCGATGCGGTGTATCTGGTCATCGATACACTGGCGGAAGTCGGGCTCGCGGTAGTAATACTCCACGATGTCGAGGCGCTCGTTGATGGGCTTTTCATCCTTCAGGGGAAAGACCACCCAGCGCCGCAGCAGACGGCTGCCCATGGGCGACACCGTGCGGTCGATGACGTCGAGCAGCGACTTGCCGTCGTCCTGCATGGGAGTGAGCAGTTCCAGCGAGCGCACGGTAAACTTATCCAGCCTGACGTACTTATCCTCTTCGATGCGCGAGATGGAGGTGATATGGGCTATCTGCGTGTGCTGCGTCTGCTCCAGATATTGCAGGATGGCACCGGCGGCAATGACACCGCTCTGCAGATGGTCAACGCCAAAACCCTTGAGATTCTTCACGCGGAAATGCTTCAGCAGTTTCTGGCGCGATGTCTGGTCGGTAAAGACCCAGTCATCGAGTTGGAAGGTAAAGAATTTGTTGCCGAACTTCTGCTCGAAGTCCTGCTTGCGGCCGCGCTCGAAGAGCACCTCCTTGGGCGAGAAACTGCCCAGGAGTTTCTCCACATAGTCGCTGGTTCCCTCGCCGGTAAGGAATTCGCCGGTAGAGATGTCAAGGAAAGCCACGCCGAGAGCCGACTTGCCGAAATGGACGCAGGCCAGGAAGTTGTTCTCCTTGTAGTTGAGCACGTTGTCGCGCATGGCCACGCCGGGTGTCACCAGTTCGGTGATGCCGCGCTTCACCAGTTTCTTGGTCAGTTTGGGGTCTTCCAACTGGTCGCAGATGGCCACGCGCTTGCCGGCCCTGATGAGTTTGGGCAGGTAGGTGTCGAGGGCGTGTTGTGGGAATCCGGCCATCTCGTCGCCCTTGTTATAGCCGTTGTTGCGGTGGGTCAGGGTGATGCCCAGTATGCGTGATGCCGTGACTGCATCCTCGCAGTAGGTCTCGTAGAAGTCGCCGCAACGAAACAGCATCACGGCATCGGGGTGCTTCGCCTTCAGGTCGAAAAACTGTTTCATCATCGGGGTCAGTTCCCCGTCTTTCTTTGCCATCTGTAGTTCTTTTTTTTATAATGTGATGCAAAGGTACGAAATAATTATAAAAAAAAAGGATAATTATTATATTTCTTTGGATTTCAACCCGTTTTTCATTATCTTTGCATCCATGACAGAGAAAAAAGACAATAGCCACAATACATGGGCAAACGGCAAAAAAGCCTCTATGAAAAGGCGGTTGGAGGGAAACAACTACCTTGAGCGGGGCATATACATGATAACGATAGCTACCGAGGGCCGAAGGCCGCTCTTTGGTCAAGTGGCAGGCAACCCCGACATCGTGGAAGGCCCGGAGGCTCCTCATGTTGACCTTACGCCACTGGGAGAAAAAGTCAGGGAAGAATGGTATGGCATTCCCCGCTATTACCCGCAGATAGAGGTTATCCACCTCTGTGTGATGCCAGACCATATCCATGGCATCCTTTTTGTACACGAGAGGATAGAGCGGCACCTTGGGCACGTTATCAATGGCTTCAAAGCCGGCACAAGAAAAGCCGCCCGGGCATTGGGAGTCATCGCCGAGGCAAAGCCTCTGCCTACACAACCAAACCCCAACGCCACCACTTCCACTTTTCAAAAGGTCCCGTACGCTGAGGCTCAGCCTCAGCCAAATCCTCAGCTTCAGCCTCAGCCTCAACCTCACCCTCACCCTGAGGCTCAGCCTCAGCCAAATCCTCACCCTCAGCCCTCCCCGAAACACCCGCCTGTAGGTACCCTCTGGGAGCCAGGCTATAACGACAGGGTGCTTTTGAAAAAAGGACAACTGAAGCGTATGCTGGCCTATGTTGACGACAACCCACGCCGCCTGTTGCTGAAACGCCAGCACCCGCAATTCTTCTCCCACTTAGGCACCATCACCGTCGCAGGCATTGCCATGCAGGCCATGGGTAATGCCGCCCTGCTGCAATGCCCGCAAAAGTTGCAGGTGCAATGCTCTCGCCATCTCTATCCTTTTGAAATCGACCACCTACAAATGCAGTTTCTGGAAGCCGGCAGAAAGGGAGCCGTCATTGTGTCGCCCTGCATCAGCCCGGGCGAACAACAGATAGCCACGGCCTGCATGGCCGAAGGCATACCGCTCATCGTCTTACTGCTGAAAGGTTTCCCGCCCTTCTTCAAGCCACAGCCTCGCTATCTGAAAGCCTGTGCTGAAGGCCGTTTGCTGATGCTTTCCCCTTATCCCTGGCAAAATGAGACAATAAAAGATATGCGCAGCCGTTGTCTGCATCTTAACAAACTGGCTGCGCATATCTGTAAGGAAAATACTGAGTCGCTTTTTACTTCACCATAACCTTCTTGCCGTTGACGATGTAGAGGCCGCGCTGGGCTTTCTCTACGCGCTGTCCGGCGAGGTTGAAGATGCGGCTGTCGGCCTGGCCATTGGCGGTCAGGGTACTGATGCCTGAGGGATCTTCTACGGTCTTTGTCAGTTTAACCTGATAAGCATCGTTGTTGGTGTTCACAATACCGGTGACGGTTATCACGGTGCCTTCCTCAATCTTGTTCAGACCCTTGCCATTGTTCACACACACGATACTGGTCTCACCATCCTGCAGATGATAGGTGGTGGTATTGACGGTCACGCCGTCATCCTTGTAGGTCACTTCCTTCACCAGTGTAGCCGTCAGGGTGACGAGATCGCACACGTTCTTGCCGGCGACTACATCGGCCAGTGTGGTCTCTGTGGGAACGGCAGCCTCTTCGCTCTCAACGATGTTCAGGTTGTCGAGTTTAGTGTTCTTATTGCTCTTTACCTCGGGCAGCAGGCGATAGACCTCGTAGTCCACCTCAATCTTTCCGTTGACCACGGCATTGTTCTTGGCCACATCCTTCAGACCTTCAATCTTGAAGAAGCAGAGAGCCTTGCCGTTTTCACGCATATAGATGTAGTTGTTGTCGTTGAACAGCACCTTGGCATCGGTAAGCGTGAGTTCCAGGTTGGCAGCGGGGCTTTCCAAGGCAAGGAGAGCCTCGATGCTGGCCACGGGCGTAGCAGGATCCTCAACAATCTCACCACCGCCGGCTAGGGTCAGAGCCGTGACTACCAACTCAGTGCCGTATGTTGCACCACCGTCGTAAATCAGACCCGTGATGTCATAGTCCTTGGTCTCGTCGAGGCCAGAGAGCAACTTCGTCTGGAAGCGGTCGTAGAGAGCCAGTTCCTCGCCGTCGGCCATTGCCTTCTTGCCGTCGGCACTCACCTTCACGCTGGTAATCTTTACCAGTTCGCAGCCGTAGGCATCGTAGGTAGCCTCGTCGAGGCTGGTAATCTCAGCGGGCACCACTTCCTGCTTGGCACCGACGGTGACGGTGGCAGCATCGGTCTGGGCGTTCTTCTTCATAGCAAACGTGAAGCCGGCATTAACGCCGCGTGTACCGATGATGGTGCCATTGAGCACATTGCCTGCCTCGGCCTCAATGCCTAAGTTGTTGAGATCCATAGCACCGCTGCTGTCGCGGATGAAGAGTTCGATGTTCGAGCCGTTCACGTTCTTGTAGGTCACCAGGGCATTGGTCAGGGTCAGTTCGGCCACAGTACCATCGGCCAGAGCCTTGAAAGCAGCGATATTGGCACACTTGGTCACCTCGCCAACGGGAGTGTCGTCGCTGGTCTTGCCGTTGATGGAGATAATCTTACCACCCTGAGCCACCTCAGGCGTAACGTCGCTGTTCTTCACATACTTCTGCAGCAGGCCCTGCACGATAACCTCGTCGTCTTCTTTCACTAAATTCTCATTGCTGATGTCGGCACCATCAAAGCCCTTGCCACGGAAGAAAGTGAGCACGGGTGAGCCGCCCTTTTCATCAGCCATGGTAAACGTAGCATTGCCATACGTAGTGCTAATCTCGGTAACAGTCACCACGAAGCCCTTCACCTGATACTCCTTGTCGGTCTTGGCGCCGTCGCCCAAGCCTTCGATAATCTCAAGCGCCTTGGCCACGGTTATCTGCTCAATCGCTGGAGCAGGAGGCGTCACTTCGCCGCCGCCCTCACCGAGGGTTACGGTGATACTCTTAATCTGAGTGTTGCCACCAACAGTGAAGACCACCTCATTGGTTTTATCGCCCGTCCAGGTCTTGCCATCGAGCGTACCAGTGGCAGCAGTCATATTGAACTTACTGGGTGCATCGAACACTATCTTCGTGATGTCGGTGCCATTAACAGTAAACGTACCGCTGTACATGCGCAGACGAGCCGAAGAATTCCAGATACGATTGGGATACTTTCCCTCATCGGCAACACTGACAGTCACCGTCACGCCATTGACTGGCGTAGAGGTAAGGGTCTCCGTGAAATCACCGTCGCTGGATGCCTCAGCACCCGTTGAAGAGTTGGCTGCACTGGAAACACCGGGTAGGGTAGGGAACAACGTAGCATAGTCATTATCGAAATTGATAGTGACATCTTCTGCAAAAGCAGTGCCTGCGAAGAGCATAAGCAGGCTTAATAATGAAAAACGTAAATTTTTTACCATAGTTTTTTAAGTTAATAATGTTAATGTTGGTAATCTGTCTGCAAATTTACAACTTTATTTTAATTCGACAAAGAAAAAAGCAAAAGAATTGCGTTTTTATGAAAAAAGAACCGTACACATACAACTAACACCCCTGCGGCTCTGGTAGAACAGCAGGGGTGTTTCGCTTAGTAATAATTCTTATTTCGGTTTATTTCACCATGAACTTACGGCCGTTCATGATGTACAGACCCTTCTGGGCCTTTTCCACACGCTGGCCGGCCATGTTGTAAATGATACCGTCGTTGCGGGTTGACTCAACGGCCTGGATGGCGGTGGAAGTATCCAGCGTCACAACAATTTTATTAATCTGGGTGTTCTTGGAAACAGCAAACACAACCTCGTCAGCCTTACCAGTCCAAGTCTTTCCATCAAGAGTACCTGTCTCGGTAGAAAGATTGAAGTTGCTGTTAGCAGTAAACTCTATCTTAACGATGTCCTTGCCTGTGACGGTAAAGGTTCCGCTATACATACGCAGGCGGGGAGCACTAGTCCAGATACGATTGTTGTTGGTCTTGCCTTCCTCCTTAGCAGAAACTATCACCGTTACACCTTCTATCTCAATGGAAGAAGTAGTCTCGGTGAAGTCACCAGCATCAGAATCGCTTGACGAGACACCACCTTTAAGAGTCGGGAACAGCGTAGCATAGTCATTGTCGAAGTCAAACACAATACCTTCGGCAACAGGTGTCTCAACCTTGGTATACAAAGCACCCATCTTCTCGCTCTTTACACCGTCTTTCTCGGCGTATGCCTCAAGCATGGTAGTCTCGGTCAGGGTGATGGGCTCAGTGTATACTGTATAAGTATCTGTTGCTCTGGCATTACGATAATAGATAGTAGCACCATCGGTAGCGCAAGTAATAGTCACAACAATGCTCTCAGAGAACTCTGCACCATCGGCGGGATTGAACACGGGTTCGGCAGGCTTTACAACAGGTGTATCATCAGGATTGACTGAGATCAGGTAGCCATTGGTCAATTCAGGAGTAACAACTTCGTCCTTGACATATTTCTGCAATTTGCCTTTGAATACAACTACGTCGCCTTCCTTTATGCGATTGATTGTCTCCTCAGTAAAGTCAGCATTATCTAAGTCCTTAGCACGGTACACGGTCAACATGGCAGTACCACCTACCTCGTCGGCCATCTGCAAATTCACGTTACCATAGAGGCTGCCATCAGTCGACTTGCGCTGGAAGTCGGGATCACCAATCACGAAGCCCTTCACCTCATACTCCTCGGTGGTCTTGGCACCATTGTCAAGGCCTTCGATAATCTCCAAGGCCTTGGCTACGGTGATGGTACCTGTAACTGGCACTACAGGGTCATCGCCAGCAGCATTAACGGTCAAGGTATAAGTCACCGTCTGGGCCTCATATTCATCATCACCTTCAAAGGCGGCGCTAATGTCTGTCTTGCCAGCGGCTACCAGCGTGATGACACCCTCGGCATCGATTGTTGCCACGCTCACCTCGCTGCTGCTGTAGGTCACAGCCAGGTTATTTTCATTCGATAGGGTGGGGAAGACATTATCCTCAGCACCAATGGTCACTGTACGGCTGGCGGTACCCCAAGAGAGGCCGGCAGCCTTTTTGGCTGTGCCCTGATAGAGTTTGGCATTGTCGAAACGTACATTGCTTGATGTCGTATTCTCAAACTTCAGGGTAATGTCGGAATTACCAGCAGGTACAGTCAGAGGTATTTCATAACTGTTACCTGTCTTTTTCTTCTCTCCAAAGGTGATTCCGGCCCCATGTGCGTCGCTCACGGTGATACGGTCGTAGTTGGCCATGTAGGAGAGCGTCATCTCGCCACTCTTGCCGTTAAGATCAATACGTACAATCAGCGAACCACCAGTCTTGGCAATCAGCAATTCGGGAGCAACACCACCAGCCAGATTCGCATCATAGATTTTCGTTCCATCACCCTCACTGGCGTATGAGGAATTAATGGAAAATGGAACAGCATTTGCTTCGGCACCTGTCCAGTCTTCCGACCAAATAATGTCTTCTGCAAACACGCTGCCTGCAAAGACCATCAAAACGCTCATAAGAGCAAAACGTAGATTTTTCATCATAATTTTAGTTTAAGTTAATAATAAGTATAATTGTGTGCAAAATTACGGAATAAAATTGAAACGGCAATAAAATTAGCAATCTTTTTATACATAAAATAAGAAAATTATCAGATTTGGTGAAAAATATTTGGTAAAACGAATAAAACGATGTATCTTTGCAAACTGCACTTACTGCATTAGAAACAAAAAACGAAAACAAATATATGGAATACAATTTCAGAGACATTGAGAAGAAATGGCAGAAGCGATGGGTGGAGAGTGGCATCTATCGCGTAGTGGAAGACGAGACGAAGAAGAAATTCTATGTGCTCAATATGTTTCCTTATCCCTCCGGGGCAGGACTGCATGTGGGACATCCGTTGGGATATATAGCCAGCGACATCTATGCCCGCTACAAACGGCTCTGCGGATATAACGTGCTGAACCCCATGGGCTATGATGCCTACGGACTGCCTGCCGAGCAGTATGCCATACAGACAGGACAGCACCCCGCCATCACCACTGAACAGAACATTAACCGCTACCGCGAGCAGTTGGACAAGATTGGCTTCTCGTTCGACTGGAGCCGCGAGGTGCGCACATGCGACCCGAAATACTACCACTGGACGCAGTGGGCCTTCCAAAGGATGTTCAAGAGTTACTACAGCATCTCGTCACAAAAGGCTCAGCCCACCATCAAACTCATTGAGCACTTTGAACTGATGGGCACAGAGAACTGCGGCGCATTGGGCACAGAGGAACTGCACTTCACCGCCAGCGACTGGCACAACTTCTCGGAGAAGAAGAAGCAGGAGGTGCTGATGAACTACCGTATAGCCTACCTGGCCGACACAATGGTGAACTGGTGTCCGGCCTTGGGCACGGTACTGGCCAACGACGAGGTAGTCAACGGCGTATCGGAGCGTGGCGGCTATCCTGTGGAGCAAAAGAAGATGCGCCAGTGGTGCCTGCGCACATCGGCCTATGCCCAGCGCCTGCTCGACGGTCTGGAAGAGATAGACTGGAGCGATAGCCTCAAGGAGGCCCAGCGCAACTGGATAGGCCGCTCGGAAGGCACAGAGATGGAGTTCAGTGTAAGCAGCGGCTGTGTCGCTGCCCCCAAAAGTTTCACCATCTTCACCACCCGCGCCGACACCATCTTCGGTGTCACCTTCATGGTGCTCGCTCCCGAGAGCGAACTGGTGAAACAACTCACCACGCCCGACCAGCAGCAGGCTGTCGACGAATACCTGGCCTACGTAAAGAAGCGCACAGAGCGCGAACGCCAGATGGACCATTCGGTGACGGGTGTCTTCTCGGGCTCGTATGCCATCAATCCCTTCACAGGCGAAAAGATTCCCATCTGGATTGCCGAATACGTGCTGGCCGGCTACGGCACCGGTGCCATCATGGCCGTGCCTGCCCACGACAGCCGTGACTATGCCTTTGCCAAGCATTTCGGACTGCCCATCATCCCGCTTATCGAGGGTGCCGACGTCAGCGAAGAGAGTTTCGATGCCAAGGAAGGTATCGTGATGAACTCGCCTATGGCAGGCAAAACAGCACTTGACGGCTTCTCGCTTAATGGCTTGAGCGTAAAGGAAGCCATTGCCGCCACGAAGAAATTTGTTACCGAGCATAACCTCGGGCGTGTGAAGGTGAACTACCGTCTACGCGATGCCATCTTCTCGCGTCAACGCTACTGGGGCGAGCCGTTCCCCGTGTACTACAAGGACGACATGCCCTATATGATTCCGAAGGAGTGCCTGCCACTGGAACTCCCTGAGATTGACGAATACAAACCCACGGCAACGGGCGAGCCCCCTCTGGGTCACGCCAAGATGTGGGCCTGGGACACTAAGTTCGACAAGGTGGTGAGCAAGGATGAAATAGACAACAAGACCGTGTTCCCGCTCGAACTAAACACCATGCCCGGCTTCGCAGGCTCGTCGGCCTACTACCTGCGCTATATGGATCCCGGCAACGATCATGCGCTGGTGGGCAAGGATGCCAACGAATACTGGCGCAACGTTGACCTCTATGTAGGCGGCTCAGAGCACGCCACGGGTCACCTCATCTATTCGCGCTTCTGGAACAAGTTCCTCTACGACAGCGGCTACGCCTGCGAGGACGAGCCCTTCAAGAAACTGGTGAATCAGGGCATGATACAAGGATGGTCGAGTTTCGTCTTCCGATTGAACACAGAGGACACAGAGAAAGCAGAGGACACAAAGAAGAAGTCAACCTTTGTCAGTTTCGACCTGCTGGAGGTGAAGTACGACAACGAGGCTAAGAAGCAGCGCTACTACTACAACGGCATCGAAGCCAATCCCATCTATACCGACATCAGCACCGTGAACGGCAAGGAACTCGACGTGGAGAAGATACGCCAGTGGATGCCAGAGTTTGCTGAGGCCGAATTCATTACGAATGCCGAGGGCAAGTACATCGTCTATCAAGCAATAGAGAAGATGTCGAAGTCGAAGTACAACGTGGTGAATCCCGATGACATCTGCAATAACTATGGTGCCGACACGTTGCGCCTGTATGAGATGTTCCTCGGCCCCATCGAACAGTCGAAGCCTTGGGACGTGGCTGGTATCGACGGCTGCCACCGCTTCCTCAAGAAAATGTGGAACCTCTGCTGTTCGGTATGTTGCGTTGACAACGCAACACACTCAACAAACGAGACCGCAACACCCGACAACCTGAAGAGCGTACACAAACTCATCAAGAAGGTGACACAGGATATCGAGACCTTCAGTTACAACACTTCCATTTCGGCCTTCATGATTTGCGTCAACGAACTCTCGCAACAGAAATGCAAGAGCCCAGAGGTGATGAAGACGCTCGTCATCCTCATTGCTCCCTTCGCGCCTCATATCGCCGAAGAACTCTGGGAGATGTTGGGCGGCGAGGGTAGCGTCTGCGATGCTCAGTGGCCTACATGGAATGAAGAATACCTGGTGGAGAGCCAAGTAAAGATGGGCGTGGCCTTCAACGGAAAAGCCCGCTTCGAGATTCAGGTAGCCGCCGATGCCGACAATGCAGCCATCGAACAGTTGGTGCGCGCCGACGAGCGCACGGCCAAGTATGTGGAAAACAAGCCCATTATGAAGGTTATCATCGTGCCCAAGCGCATGGTCAACATCGTGCTGGGGAAATAACATAACGATAGAATAAACTAACAAATCGTAAATTCGTAAATCCCTTCGATGACCATTCAGCATAAAATCATCTGGAACGAGGCCAAGGACTATTTCTTCATCACCCTGGGCCTGCTGCTGTACACCATCTCGTTTACGGTATTCCTCATGCCCTACGAGATTGTGGCAGGCGGCGTGACGGGTCTCTCGGCCATCATCTACTATGCTACAGGGTTCCATCTGGAGAACACCTACATCATCATCAACGGCATACTGCTGCTCGTAGCCCTGAAAATACTGGGATTCAAGTTCCTGATGAAGACCATCTACGCCATCTTCACCCTCTATTTCATGCTGAAGTTTGCACAGGATATCCTGCCCAAGCAAGACAACGGCCTGCCGTTCAAACTCATGGGCGAGGGGCAGGACTTCATGTCGATGATTATCGGATGCGTCATTACCGGTATAGCGTTGGCCACCGTCTTCTCGAACAACGGCTCCACGGGCGGCACCGACAT
>JAEEGL014734930.1_pt1 | contig 32617 bp, 12 predicted proteins | sample 9134231 | NCBI WGS metagenome assembly JAEEGL01 (sample SAMN16246548, study PRJNA631951) | gut metagenome | biome: gut microbiome; feature: rumen; material: fiber-attached | host: Bos | place: Iran: Karaj | collected 2018-10
CAACTTGTGTCAAAGAAGTTGTAAATAAACTATCATCTAATTTTGCAGTTGATGCAAGTTCGTCTGGAGCAATCAAAAGGTTGCTTGAAACTTTTGTCTTTACTTCCATACCGACAACAGTAACTTTGTTGTTCATTGAGATGAAAAACTAATGAACAAAAAATAACTTAATCAAAACTCACAAAAAAACTTGATTAATGTAACTTTAGAACAAAAAACATATTGACTTGATGATCTTTATGCCAACAAACGGAGGATTGTTGTAAGAGTGATTTTAACATTATTTACAACAAAAACAATCAAGTTGTTACACGCATGAGTATTAAATAAAGGAAAACCGGTATGCAGAATACCTATTTGTATAGAAACTATTGACATTTATATTTTAAAAATATATAATTACGCGCGTAGGCAAACCCGGAGCGATCCGGTTACGCAAAGCTAAAGGGACTCATGAAGTCAGCCAGTTGCAATTGTGCACTTGGCTGGCGTTTTTTTATCTCGAAAGGAACAAAAAATCATGAAAAGAATTATGAAATCTAAAAGAATGCTGATATCATCCATAATGTCTTTGATATTGTCAATATTTGTATTGGTGACTGCCTCATTTGCATGGCTTTCTATAAATAAAGATACACATTCTAATGGAATGCAGTTAAAAGTTCAAGTAACCCCAAACTTAATAATTAATGATAATTCATCCACTTTACAAGGAAAAACCGGACCTACAGAATCGGATTTTACTATAACATTCAGTACTCCTGCTTCGGCAAAAAGACCGGCAACTCATGATTGGAGTGTTGGAACAACATCTGGATTAAAATATGTCACTAATCCAACTGAAGTAGGTACTTCATCAGGATTGGTAAAAAGCGGTAGCACTTTAACATATGGTCCAGTTGCTTCATCTCCTACATCAGAGTATTACGTAGATTATACAGTCTACATTGCTAGTACTGGCTCATCTATGACTGGACAAGATTTGGTCGCAACGCTTGACCCGACAGCTTCTATTGTAGGAACAGATGGAATAGATAATGACACATTGAAGGCTACATCTATCGACTTTTATTACGGTTCTGTCTCACAGAGCAACTACAGAGGTACATTGAATGTGGCAGGATATGATATATCAACAAACAATCAATCACCATTTACAAGTGTTCCTTTGTTAGATAATGGTGAAATACCACTAAATACAAGTAGTTATATCACAATAGTTATGCGCTGCTACTTTGATGGTGAATTATTGAAATCAGCTGGTCAAGCATTTATCAACACAGCTACAGTTGATGCAAACAATGTTACTATTAACGTAAAATTCACAGCATCCGATCATTCGTAATAGTAATTAACTAAAATTGAAAGGAAGGTGATTGCCATGCGTTCTGCTGATAAGGTCAAAAGAATATGGCAGTCACCATATTTTTTAAGACTTTTAGTTCTTATCATTTCCGCATCGTTATTTGTTTCAGTATCAGTTGCCTGGCTTGGCTTTAACAACGTTAATAGCAGCCGAGACATGCAATTGGGTATTTACGAAGAAGATTTTAATGTTGAATTCACATATTACAAATTTGATGCATATGAAAATGCTGTAGTGTACTCGAATGATCTTTCCCAAATTGAATTCAACCCATATGACTTGGTTTTTAAATCTAGGAATAGATATACACCGGTAGTTGTACGAATGGCAGTCAGTGGTGAAGATCTTCCTGAAGGTGGAACAATTACCGCTAGAATTACAAGAGATACAAGGTATGAAACTACAGTTGATGTTCATGGAAGGACTGAAATCAGTAAATATGCTTCGAGTATCATGCGTTTTACTCCGTACATAGGCGATTATTATTCTTCCGATGCTACGATTCAATACAACAATATAGACTCAGATTCACACTATAACGCAACGCGTGCTTTGGTAGGCGATGATCCATCTGGTTCTCTTGTGTTTTCTGAAGTAACACTTTCTTCAGGCAATGTAATATCAAGAGTAGATAAAGACGATTATATTGACTTAACATACAACTACACTTCTTCGGATATTACAAACGGAGTATTGTATTTGTATATCTATATCACATACGATGAAGGTGCAAGCGGTAATACCAATAATGGTTTAGTAGGTATTTATCAAAGAACATCCGGTGTAACAGAAATCGGAGAAGAGGCTGCTGTCCCATTTGATTATGATCTTGTATCAATTGTGGTTTCACACGATTAAACAGAAAGGAGACTAAAGTAAAAATGAAAAAAAGAATAATAATTATTGCTTTGGCGCTTCTGTTTTTGGCATCAATTCCTGCAATTGCTTGGCTTGCAGATAACACAATAGCAGCATTCAGTATTAAATCATACATTCACAAGTCATATTTTGAAAGCGGTGATGGAACAAGTGCTAATCAATATCAGACTTATGATGCAAATGGAGACCCTATAATTCACTACGATGATGAAACAGGTTGTGCGTTTGAAATAAAGTACCCTGTACAATTGTACTATTTTGCATGGTTGCAATATATGGGATATTTTAATGTTCCGGATGAATCTGGAACTGCAATCAACCAGGTATATTTCTATTTATCTGACGACTTGGATATGTCTGATTGGGTTCTTCCTCCAATTGGATCAAAAGATTTCCAATTCGTCGGCAATTTCAATGGTAATGGGCATACTATATCTAATTTAACAATTCAAAATGTCCCAACAATTACTGAAACCTTGAATGATATACCTGTAAATAGCGTCAATAATCTGAACATAGTTGGGTTTTTCGGAGTAGTTGGCTCGTTGAGCAATACAGGTACTGTTAATGGTGCAGTAGCTTTTGATGCTGAAACGGGTTATTATTCACCTGCATTAGGACCATATGGTAATGGATACACATATTCTTCTGCAGTTAATGAAGTTAAAAATGTCATAGTCGAAAACGCAAATATTAAAACAAAGCTTTCCAATTCACTTGTTGGCATAGCTGCGGGTTATGTCAATGGGCCAATGGAAAATGTCAAAGTGGTTGGAGGCACTATTTCCAATGTCAGTGCGACAACAGCTCTGACTGAATATACAACAAACCTTTCAGATTTTGGTGCAGTTGGATACTGTACTGAAGATTACAAGGACACAAATCAGGTTACAACTGTTAAGGTATATGACCCGCAATTGCTTTCTAACTCTGGAAGCGGACCTGCTCCGGGACAAAACGGAAACTGGGGCGGAAGCATAGATATGAGGGCAATGTATAATGAGTTAGCCACTGTAAACTCAAATGCAAGCACAAGTGTTTCTTATGCAAGCGAGATTACAGTAACTCATCACGTAGATGGTACAGTAACTGAGGAAGTCACAAATAATGGAACAACTGTGCTAAATCCGGTAAATGGTGATAATAATGCAAGAATAAGAGTTACAGAAGTAGATGAAAATGGGGATATTATTGCATCATATTCTCTGATTCAGCGTACTAATGCAACCGATTTCATATACCTATATGGAGAAGAAACAGTTTCAACAACCCCCGCTGATGTAATAGATGTTTACGAGAAGAACGCAGTAAATATCTATAGTGATACAAACAATGGCACTACGGATTATCTCATTTATAGCAATAGTGCATTTTCAAATGTTAATGTTTCATCTAATGCAACAAAGTGGGTAGTTGAAAATGGAGTAATATATACCATTAATCGTGTTGGAAATGTTGATTACAAGGTATATCTTGTCAAAGACGCCAATAATGAACTAGCTACTATTTCTGCATTGGCATCTGCTTCGGTTCCTGCAAATGTTACTATTTGGACAATTGACGAAAGTGCCATTTATGAAGAAGATGGGTACTATTTGTGCTATAAAAATGATGAATGGCAACTTCTATTGCAGAATCGTCTGCTCATAACGGATGACTTTGAAGAAGGCTCCCAGCATTTTCTAACAGTAGAGAATGGTAATCATTCTAATACTAATACCAAGGCGAATGCTGTGTCTTGGATTAAAACTATGGTCTCAAACGATCCAGATGAAGATGAGTTTTACCTTTCAACTACAATCGAATCCAACACATATTATTTGAAACAATCAGAAGGAGAACTTGTCCTTGAAGTCAACCCTGTTTCTCCTACTACTAAATGGAAATATAAGGCGGCGACTGAGACAGAAAAATCCAAGGTTTATACTGTAATACCAGGAAATGAATATGGCGATGGTTATGCTTTGTATTATGATGATTCAGATGATGTTCAAAACTGGTCATTGACCGATTTTTCAGAGGTTGGTACCGGTGAAGGTCAAGGTCACTCATTTGGTAACTCAATTGATATGAGAACTATGTATCAGCAGTTGTTGAATATAAAGAACAACCATGCTTCTAGTACATATGCAACTTCTGAGACTATTGTCATTGATATGAGTAATCCGACCAATAATAGGACAATTGTTAACACAACAAATACATGGCAACCACGAAATGTTACATTTGGCAGTGGAACAAATCCAGATAGAACTACTGTGACAACAAGGATGTATCAATATAATCAGTATGGTTCCGTGACTATTAATCATAGAGCTAGTAGCGAAAGATTTCTATACATTCAAGATGTCAGCAATAATTATGAAGTTGATGTTGTTAAAGTGGTTTATAATACTTCAACTGAACCCGCTTTATATATTCTGTCAGGAAACAACTATTTAAACATAGATGGGTCGGGAACAAATGTTACTACTACAACACCAACCGATGGAAACACTAAATGGCGCATTACTAATGATGGATACATTCGCACAGAAATATTAGGAGTTTGGTATTATCTTAATGCTTCAAACACTCTCAATATATCTTCAACAGGTTCAACTGTTTGGACCAAGGGAGATGACAATACTTTACATTATTCATACAATGGATTAGATTGGTATTTGGTTTATAATGGTGGCTGGATGGTTATGCCAGGCAAATCTGCATACTACATGTATAGTGTAACTCATTATCTAAGGTGGACAGGTAATGCAACAGTCGGAGATGGAACCCAAGCGCAGGCTTCTGAGTGGTTTTTTGATGAAACAACCGGAAAAATCCGTATGGTTTATAACAATACAGTCTATTATTTAAACGGAACAAATACTCTTTCACTTGGAACAACAGCAAACACTATTTGGACAAAAAATGGGAATAGGTTCAGCTATTCTTATGATGGAAAAACATGGTATTTGCGTTGTAAAAACGGAACATGGAGTGTAGTGCCTTATGCAGACACTGTCTTGGTTTCTGATGGAACGAATTATCTGAACTATACAGGATCAATTGGATATGGAACAGATAGTACTACAGCCACAGATTGGTCATGGGATTCAACAAATGGTAGATTGTATACGTTCTACAACAATACTATTTACTATCTGAATGCAACAAGCGGGAGTTTATCCGTTACTACTTCTGCTTCAACTTCATGGGCATATGACGAACTAAACCATCGTTTTAATTACAACGATGGTGCGAAAAATTGGTATTTATTCTATTCAAATGGTTGGAAACTATCTCCAGAAGAAACAGTGTATAGTATCCATGCTGGTTCATCGTATTTTGGAGTTAATGGAACTAATTTTGCACACGTTGACTCTTCAAATGCAGCAATGTGGGTTATCGATGATAATAAGCTTTATACTTTTATTAACGATACTCCATATTATCTTGTTGGATCAACTGATGGATTAGGGGCATTATCTCTTTCAACAAATAGAGCAAACGGCACCAATTGGTCTTATACAATTGGTGGTGGGACAATGTCATATCAAGGAAACGGACAGACTTGGTATCTCTATGATCAAAATGGTGCATGGAGGGTTTATCCATTTTCTAATGGTGAAACTTTAAATCAAAATGGTGTTTATTTGAATATAGAAAATACAACATCGGTTTCGGGAGGCAGCGATGCTTCATCCGCTACACAATGGGTGTGGGATGGAACAAATGGACATCTTTCCACATTCTATAATGGAAATTGGTATTATTTGAACAATTCAAATTCAAATGCTGTAGTCTCCACAAATCCAACTACTACTTGGACTAGAAATTTAGATGGATCACTTACTATAAACGGAATGATTCTTTTCTATAATGACCAATGGAAAATAGTTAATTCAAATGATCTTTATTTGACATATTATTTGATTAAATCTGGGAATAATTATCTATCCACCAGTGGTACTTCATTGCAAAATGGTAACGAATTAAATGCTTCATATTGGAGAATGGATAGCACTGGTAGGCTTTTCGTTGAGGTTAATGAGACCACATATTATCTCCTTGCTCAGACCACAGGTTTATCTTTAAATTCTACAGCTTCAAATGGCACAGTATTCTCTTATGATTCTGTTAATCATAGATTAACTTGTACAATTAGTGGGAATACTTACTATGTTTTCTTTGATGGCAGTGAATGGACAGTTAATCGTGATTATGTTGATTTTTATATTTCAACAAATTCAAGTGGAACTAAGTATTTAAATGCAAATACAAGCGGAATAACAAATATAACAGCATCTGCAGATACTAGATGGTTTAGGGATAATGTCAACAACAGAATATTTACAGTGATTAGTGGAACAAGATATTATCTTCGTGGACTACTAGAATCTCGTCAAACCAGATCCACTACAAACCTAACTGTTACGACTAATCCATCAGACTCCGGCACGACTTGGACTTTGTCTGGTAATAATCTTACATGTAGTTTACAAGTGAACAATACTGCGACCACATATACATTGGTTTTTGAAAATGGTTCTTGGAAGCTGATTGATTTATCCAAAAACTATTACACTATTCAAGTTAGTGGTCAGTATTTGAACACTTCAGACGTAGCAACACCAGCATTGACTGCCTCTACAACAGCAAATACTGCCACATTATGGAGTTTTTCAAATGCAAATAATCCTGGACAACGCGGTTATATCACAACTACAATTAGTTCTATTGTTAACCAAACCACAAGATATTTGACAATTGCTGGCAATAATAATGCTGGATTATCTACATCACCAACAACAAATATTAGATATGAAAACCACTATAGCGGAGGTATATTTGGTTGGCGTAGTTATGACTATAACACAATTAATAACAGCGATGGTTACGAGTTGTATTACAACAATAATTGGACCTCAAGAGCTAACAATGATTATAATACTAGAGATGATAACGTTACAAAAACAGTAATTACTTTTGCAGCTGCAACAATATCATTTACTCAAGCTAATAGTTATCAAACAGATTATGTTGAAAAGGCTGTAAGTGCATCTGCAGAAAACACATTTAATTCGTTTTCCGCAGTAAATGTACAGTTCAACTCATCAATCATCAACTTGACAGTTCAATTTTCTCAACAGGATTATTCACAATTGTCTATTGTTGAACAGAGAAATGCTATTATATCTTTAAATGATACATCTGCACAAACATTTACGCGTACTTCATATAGGCGAGGCACTGGTGAGAGTTATTATCCACTCGCTGTTGTAAATAATGAGGGCAGCAATACAGATCCATATAAAGTGTCAAAAGAAAACACTGGATATGTAATTAGTGGCTCATTTGATGATTTGGGTGACATACGTGTATCCGAATATGCAATATCAAACATTAACAATTCATATGTTTCAAACACTTACACTTACACTCTGATTTCGTACAATGGCAACTATATGTGTTTAAATGATGATGCTACAGGTTTATCCAATACAACAAATCCTGATGAAGCAACACACTGGACAATTAGTGGTAATAATACATACACAATAAGCACCATACTCAATGGAAGAACCTATTACATAAACAAAGACAGCAGTAATAACTTATCGATAACAGAAAACGCGAGTACAAACTGGTCAAGAAGTAATGCTAATGTTTTTTCTAATGGTACAAACAACAACAATAGACGATATATTCGTTTTGATGGCGCTAATTGGGATTTATCAGCTACAAATAATAACAATCAACTTTCGATAAACACCATAACAGTGACAGGTCCAGCTTTTACGTATATTTTGACAAGAAATGATGGAGGTGTAATAGACTATACCCAGAATAGTGAAACATATCAAAAATCATCTGCTGCATTGCTTGATGTGCTCAGTGGTTCAAATAATGTTTATGGATTACACTTCATGAATGCAACAATTGGTACAAATAATCTCATTAGTCTTCCAAATGCTGAAATTCTCGGACACAAATATGAAAACTATGAAATGCCTAAGGATTCAATTGATTTCCAATTAAAAGAGAGAGGTTATATCAATTTCTTTGCGGGAACTTATTTTAGCGGAAACAACAGCTTTTTCTCTTTACATAAAATTGAGAGATACTCATCAACTGATGCAGAAGTAATTGCGGGAACCAAAAAGGAGAATGATATTAAATCAATAAAAGAAATTCTCGAAATATATGGTAATGGCAACGAAAAAGACCCATACATCTATAAGTTGTACGATGGTACAAATACCACATATGAATCATGGACATTTTTACCAAGTGGTAAAGTAAAGGACCATACAACATATAACAGTGTTCCAAATGAATACAACAGTTTATTCCAGACATCATGGATAACTAGTCATGATATAACCTATAGTTCAGATTATCCCAGTAGTGTATTTTATTTTGAAATACCTGTAGATCAAGGCGAATATGCTTTGGGCTCAGTTAATGGTGGTACAGGAGCCTATTTGATGTACTTGGATATCGGTGCTGCCGGAACAGCTTTAAAGCCTGAAGGAAATGCTAAACTTGAGGATGCTACATTTGATGATCTTATAGCTAAGCGATTTGGTGCAGGAATAGTTTCTTATAGTGTTGATGGAACACCAAGAAATGTCGACGTAAAGACTAAGCCTACATATTATCCTTTAGCATGGGAAGATAGTGATACTGTTGCAAGTGTAAATACAGGATATGTTATAAGCGGAGCTAATTATAATACTCAGAATAACTGGCCTGGAGATATCCGTGTGTCACGCTATGATAAAGATTCACGTGCAGGAACTGCGTATAGCATTTGGCGTTCATTGACCAATGTGGGTATTTTGAACAACAGTTCTGTTTACACAATAATTAATGGCACAAGGCAATCAATAGCAAATTATGGTATCGGTAACCAGTACACTGTCCAATATGGACGAGTTGTTGAAGAAATGAACGATTTGTTGCGAAACGAAGATTATGTATATGGCTTGCACTTTATGGAGTCAGCAATCAGTGCATCTCACTTGGTTACTGTACCAAAAGCAGTAATCAATGGAACAACATACCAAAATTATCAGATGCCGGAAGATTGCATCGATTTTGTGACACAAAACAGAGGACGTATTACATTTTTTGCTGGCACATTCTTCAGTGGTTCAAGTGTTACTTGTTTCTTTTCACTTAATAAAATTGAGAGGTATCAAGCAACCGATGCTGAAGTAATTGCTGGAACTAAAAACGAATTTGATATCAAATCAATTAAGCAAATTGATTCGATATACGGAAACGGAACATCAGATTTGTACATTTATGAATACTCAGATGGAACAATGAGTTATTCAAACGGATCTTCAGTTAATGCTCTTCCAAATGGATACTCAAAAATATTTGATGTAACAACTTTGACTACTGTCAGAACCGGTAACGGAGCACTAACTCAAGATGCTGTATACTATTTTGAAATTCCTGTAGATGGAGGCGAATTTGCTCTTGGATCTGTGGATGCTCCTGGTGCAAATGGAGCTTACCTGATTTATTTGGACATCGCTGCTAACGCTGCTTTTAACATTAAGTCAACAATCATTGAAATAACTGAGACAAAAGTAAATACAATCCATTTTCCGGAAGGAGTTGCTTTTGTTGATTCTAAGAATTCAACTGCATTTGATACTGATGGTAAAGCTGATCCAACAAAATCTGTATTCATGTCTATACCAGTTTTAAATTCATCCGGAGATACTACGTTTGCTATAACTTCATCTGGTGCAATGACAGTTACAAACAACACGTCATCACTTGTTGGTTATACAGCGCCATGTGTTCCTATAGGAAACTCACTCATAGTTCGTTCGCTTGTCAATTCTGAAATGACTGAGACAACAATTGAGATGAGCGGTACTCGAACGTTAGTGGAAAAAGTAACAGAGATTGATTCGGACCCGAATGGTGGTACGGTTATTACAGTGACCACTACTACTTTGGTAACAGTTGATGGAGTAACAACTCCTACTGTTATACGTACAGTAACTAATACATTAGGTAATAATTCCACGACGACAACCACATATCCAGAATACGATGGTCATGAAATTGAACCAGTGGATTATGTTGCACAGCCAAATACAGACGCTCAGACAATTCTTGAATATACAATTGTCAGTGGAGAAACACTTACAAATACAATAACAAGAAATGGTGATTTGAACTCTGATGCTACTGAATACTCAGTAACATGGAAAGGAAATACGTATTCTGTATTTGATGTTATAAAATCAACGGGAACAAATGATGGAGAAAATCCGGTTGAAGTAACGCCAGCAGGTAGATATGACGTTACAATTTCAGGTACTGCCGGAACTTATACAGTCAATGTTACAGTTCTCGATGATGATTTTGTATTCTACATCAACAATGTACTTGTAGATAACACTGGAAATAGATCAGTTACGATATCATCTCCATAATCAAATATTAATAAACCGAGAACTCAAAAACTCTCGGTTTAACTTTTATGATTGATATTTTCAAGTGTTGGGTTTTAAGTGATATACAAATTAATCCACACGTGTGTAATAGTAAACATTATAATAATATATTTTTATATATTTAGTGCGAAAAAAGGAGTATAATATCTGCCGTAAAATAAGATGTACGGGCAAAGCAATCGAAAGGTTGCGACGCAAAACTAAAGGGACCTATTTATTAAACAGTCAGCCAGTTGCAACTAACACATTGTGTTGTATTGCACCTGGTTGTTTTTTTTAGAGAAAGGAGGGCACTGAAATGAAAAAAATAATTTCAAGAATGACGAAAAATCAAAGAAATCATCTTGTATGCAGTTTTGTTGCTATCATCATTTCAGGAGTTCTCCTTGTTTATTCAGTTTCACATATGTCTTTTGGTTGGTTTGCTGCTACTGCAAAATCTAACATAAGTGGTGGACAAGTAGTTGTGGCAACAAAAGAATTTGAACTCAGAGTCAGTGATGGAAATATCGAATACGAAGATTTATATAACTTTGTGGATTTGCCAATAACAGATAGTTCCGCAACTATGACAAGTCTGGCAAATGGTATTGATTCTATAGTTTGGAGAATAGCAGGGGATTCAGATGTTTTATCTCCCGGTTCACAAGGTACTTTGGAATTCGATATTGTTCTTTTAACTGCTAATATAGAAGACATTAATTTCGGTTTTGATTTTAGAAGTTTTACAGCTTCTATTGAGATAGTAGATGATGAAGAAGTTGTAACAGGTTTATCCGAAATAACCGAATCTTCAAGTCATAATGATGATGAAAAAATGGGTGCAGTTCTATTATCTCACCATTTAATGTTTTTTAAAAACAGAACGGGTGATTCAGAAAGAAATTATCAATATGATGGATTTATAGACGACTTGAGCAATTTTTCATTAGATCCAGTTCAGGATGACACAGAAGACAATGTTTACCACGCGAAAATATATTGGGTTTGGCCAAATACAGTAGGTCAAATACTTTTAGACTCTTCTAATAATACGGATCAAAGATATCTCGGAAATGGTGTGGTTTCATTGTTGAATAGTATAGGCGAAATCAACGACAGGGAACACATAAAGAGTTATTTGAAAAATAATTTCTTATTTTACAATGAGTCAACAGAATCGAGTTATGAAGAAAAGCTTAGCTATTATGCAGGTTTAATTGAAAGTCTTTATACAAAAAGAGAATCATCTGAAATTTATCAATCGGAATATGACATGTTGAGCGCAGGATATAACACAGCAGATTTGATGATAGGTATGAATGTGAATTTTATTTGTGCCATATTGAATGCAAGACCTTAAAAATATCAATATGATTAATAATACAGAGGGGAGGTAATTAGATGGTTTTATTAAGTAAGGTAAAAAATGGATTTTTGCAACTATCTTTATCTAAAAAAATACAACTGATCACAGCTTTAGTATTAACGCTTGCCATAGTAATTGCCGCTCCGACTTTTGCTTGGTTCAGATATCAGAGGAGCATTGTCAAGTTTTTCAAAATAGATAAGCCTAATCCGTTGTTCTTATCAGCAGCACACAGAGAAGATAGTATTAATTTTGAAATAGATGGCATAGTAATTGACGAAATCTTAGTGGATGGAGAAGGTCAACCAATCCGTGATGGAGAAGATAAAGAACAAAAAATTACATACAAAGATTATGTTTTTTGTGTGACTGGGGAAGCTATAAGGTCTTTTATTATACAAATTGCCTACACCACCAACAATCCGTTTACATACCACGTTTATGCTGCAAAGGAGTTGTCAGAAAAACCTGTCATTTCTCCGGGAGTACCAGTTGATTTTGTTGAATATACACTTACTGGTGAACCTCAAGAAGGGGTTCCAGTGTTAAGTGGTGCCATTTATCATTCTGATGCATCAGAGGGAGATGTGCTTTATTACCAAATAGACAATACTGTTGAAGAAGCAGATGGAGTCATAGATTCTAATGGAATGTATCCCGGTACTTATTTGAATAGTACTGATGGTAGTTTGGCAGATAATGACACAAATGGCTCAAGTGGAACATATCTTATATTGGGATATGGCGAATATGGTAATATCCAGCAAGATGCTAGACCCGTTTATTGGCAAGCGCGAAACGTAGCATCGACGCCTGGAGAGCACAATGCAAACAAAGAGCCATTCTGCAGACATTTCATATTAAGAATAGGTTGGGCCGATGGAACGATTGATACAAAATCAAAAGAAACAGATATAGTTTATATATCTGTTAAAGCATTGAGCTAATATAATTCAATAATTTTTGAAAGGAGGGGAGACTTGTGAATAGTAAAAGAGTAAAAAAAGTTAGTGCGAAATACTGGATAACAATATGGCTCGTTATTTCTATTGTTTTAATTGCCGTCATAGGTGCATATGCGGTTTATGCAGAAGTAAACAACAAAATGGGTAGAGTTGTTACTCCATCAGAAAAAAAAGAAAGTTTATTCACATCAAACCTTCTTGCATCAGGATCATCGAATTTCAAGTATGTGTATTTTAATGCTGAAAGCACGCCATACAACTACGATGTAGTTATAAGAAACTTTAGCCCACTTGATCCGGGTAGAATTTATGACAAGGAAATCCAATATACATTTGTAGCAGAATTGGTTCATAAAAATGGTTCTGCGTATGAAACGAAACCACTTGAAATGAGTAGCGAATCAATTCATTTATCGTGTGGAGATGATACATATATTATAAACGCAGATACAAGAAGCATTGAAGTTAGACAAGCTATTTCGGGATTGGGAGATTCGGGAAGAAAAACGTGGCATGTTGAATATTCTAATATACCATTAGGATCCGATTACTGTCTCAAAATTACAGCTACTCCTGATGATCACCACCTACAAGACATTTCTGCTACAATTGTCATAGATAATTATCCGGCAGTTAATAGAGAAGGGTGGTCTTGTTCACTAGTTGAGAGTGGTGACTTGTCAGCATATGATGCGTTTAACTATACAATTATAGGGACAGGTTCGGCAAACCTCATATTCAGTTATGATGAGAGCAAAGTTACCATTAATCCTGCATTTTATTCTATTAATGATGAAGTTGATGCACCAATAGTAAAAAACGGATCCTGGAAGAGTGTTGTTATTCATGCAAATTCAGAATTAACCAATAACAACAGATATGATATACAAGTCTTTAAGATCAATTCATTCCAGCCAAGTTCTGCCGTATATATAGACCCTAATGAAGATGGAAGTTATGTGACATTTGAAGTTGCTAATTATACTTCTCCGACATAGGAAAAAACATACTGGTATTTAAAAGCAGTTACCAAAGATTTTTGTTCAAAAAAGACATACGATTTTTAGAGGAAAAACATGAATAAATCTAAGAAAAGAATTGATGAAAACAAAAGAATTAAAAGAAATCGCAGATTGATGATAGGAATAATCATCGAGATAGTATTTGCGTTATGTATTCTTATGTCCGAAATATGTTTCGGCGCAATAACATATTTGGCAAGTTCTATCAGAACATATGGTTATTATAATTCTGAAACCGGAATATATGAGCTATCGAGTTTTCAACAATTGGTGGATTATTCAATTGCATACAATGGTGATCATAAAAATGACAAAATCCAAATTGCTTTTGGAGACAGTAGTACATCTGGAGAGTTAACAAATTTTAAGTCTATTGGTACTCAGGCTCATCCTTTCAATGGAACGATATATATTGCTCCAGCGATGACTCTGAACTTACCGACAACAATGTTTGAAGCAATTACAGATAATGTTAAGATTTTAGACTTATCAAAAAATTCAACCACACTTGTGATAACAAGAACACGTGTAATTGGTGATGAACCACTATTTGCAAAATATGTTTATCATACTTCGGATGAGAGTGCTGATTGGAGTATTCAATACGATTTATATTACAACCCGGATACTTCAAGTTTTTACACATATGACATTGCAGGTATAATCGGTACGCTGCGTGAAAGCGCTGAAGTAAACATATCTGTTATTTACAATAATTCTACAGGCAGCAAAGTATCCAACATCGAGTCAAATCAAGATGCTGGTTTAATTTGTTGCTCTATGGAACAAAGTTCAAAACTCACAATTAACTCTATAACACAAACTCCTGGAAGAGGTTCAAACGAATATAACGTTTCTTCAAGTTCAGGACACTCAGGTGGTCTTGTAGGATCAATGGGAGATGGAAGTATATTGACTTTGGGATCTGGCTTAAGCAACCCTCAAGGAGTCAATAAAAATATAACCGCTAACAACGGATATGCTGGCGGTATAGTTGGTTATTGCAATGGCGGAACAATAGTATTTGGTAACTCTTCAGCTTACACCGTTTCACAAATTATCAGTGGTTCAGATAATAATGGTTCAGGTGGAGTAGCTGGTTATTATAATACCGTTTCTTCGAATACAGCACAAAATGATTTTCGTAGATATACCATATCTACAGACAATTTCAACATTACCAGCAACTGTAAAGTGAATGGCAATGGTAATTGTGGTGGAATTTTTGGTGTTTTGAACAATGATAGTTCCATTTCAATAGAAGGTGACAATGCTGTTTCAGCCGATCACAGTGCGGGAACTGCAAAAACATATGGTGGTTTGATTGGAAAATATACTTCAGAAGCATTATCCAATACCTTGACTATTCAAACCACAAGGACACACATGCCAACAAAGAGTGGTGGTAATGCTAGCCAGTATGGTGGAATAATTGGTGAAATAGAAGATGATTCATTTGTCGTATTTAATGGAGTTTCGGTTACTTCCTCCAATTGCAATGCTTCAACAAATTTTGGAGGATTGGTCGGTAAAGCTTCACAAGCCTTTGTTCAGTTAGAGAATAGCAATACAATCAGTTATAGCGGAGTAACTTCAGACAAAACGTTTGCGGGAGTAGTAGGAGATTTAGCTAATGGTGTATTGCACTTGCAAGGAACGACAAATCTTAGTGGTGCGCCGGCAGTTACTAATGCCAGTATTTCTTCCGGTCAAATAGTTGGCTATAGAGATTACGGATTGGTTTTTGCATCTGATGGTTGGTCACTAACTAGATCAAATAATGTTCAAAAATTAGATGACATTGGTTCATGGGGCGAAGTTGTTAGATTTAACGATGATACTTTGAATCAAGAAGTTGTTTTGACTATTGATGCTCAAAAACACTACATTACATTAAAACCTGCTGTAACAACAATTGCAGGTTTAGTAGATTTTGTTAAAACGGCTCTTAACATAAAATTAAACAAAGGTCAAAATTCAGGTGTGTTAAGATGTTCAGGATCGAATAGTACGGCTTTATTAGATTCCTATTTATCACTCAATAGTGATGAAGTGAATATAGATTTAAGAGGCACTGGGATTACAGGTCTAACAAGAGATAACGGAGAAGAATGTGTTTCCTTTAGTGGTACTTTTAATGGAAATGGTGGAACTATTGCTCTTGCTATTGGTGAGGACTATGGTAATGGAAGTAATAGCGATGGAAAAGGAAAAATCTATCGACATAAATACATAGGACTATTTGGTCAAACGAGTGGTGCTACTATTCAAAATATTAACATTTCAAAAGATAGTTCAATTAATGTTGAATCGCTCAGAGCTGCAACAATTAGCGATAATAATATTAATGAAATGTATGTTGGAAATCTTGTTGGACAGGCTTCAGGAAACTTGACTATATCTAGTGTCAAAGTCAAATCCGAAAACCAGGCTTCTGCGACAATTAATACGTCTGGGACTAAGATTTATGCTGGAGGTTTTGTAGGTGGAATTAAAAATGCAGGAACAGTAAGTATTAGCGCTGAAGAAGGCAAGGTGACACAATCCAATGGAACCATTGTCAATGGCGCAAATTCCTCGCGTGTCGGAGGTCTGATTGGCATTGTTTTGGATGACAACTCATTCACTATTAATCTTTCCAGTACAGCTATAGGTGGAACAATTACTTCAACAGGTTCAGATAATCAGGTGGGAGGTGCAATTGCAACAATAGTTTCATCAGATGAAGAAACCACTAGTGAATACCGGACATTAAAAATCAATAATGTAAGTGTAAATGGATTGATTATGAGTGTTATAGGAGAAAGCGGAGGTTTTTTGGGACACAAATGGTACGAAACAGATGTAGAATTTAAAGAATCAGGAAACAATGGGGTTACTGTTGGTAACTCTTCTTTAACTACAACAGGCAACACAGCCGGTTTAGTACACACAGCCACAGGATATTGGAAAGTTAATAGCAACGGAATTAAAATATCATCAATGAGTGTCACAGCAAATTCTGCGACTTCTTTTGGGTTGCTTGTAAATAAAGGAATTGTTGTAAATGAAGGAATTGATGAATCAGCCATTTATATGGAATTGGCGCCATCCTCATATATTGTAACTAAAGCAGAAGTCAATTTATCTTTAAATGCTGTAACAGTTTTTGATGAAATAGTTGCATTTAGTGCAAATGGAAATGTAGAAGCTAACGGACAGGGGGTAGTATCAATTGCTACAACTGATCCTGATCATGCTTTTCTGAAAATGGATGATGATAACGAAGGATTGACATATAAGCATCAAACTCAATTCCTTGATGATCATTCAGCACTAAGATTAAATAATCATACAAGATACTACTATAACCTTGATGCTTATAGAACCAGTCCCGCAGATGCAAAGGAAGAACTTCTTATCTGGAGCGTTAGACAATATGCTAATAGTTCAATAAAGGATTATTTTAATTATACTTCAAACACAATTGGAACCAATTCAGATACTGATCTAAATATGAGAGGTTATAGTTACTATCCTGTAGATTTAACTGGTGATTTGACACTCAAAGGAAAAGTATGTCTATATAACAAAGAATTTGATACAACTGAAACTTCAACAACCGATAGTCGTAACACAAATGAAAATTCACAGCACTATTTAATGCACAATGCTTTATTTAGAAACATCAGTGGTACTCTCAATGCAGATTTAAAACTTGATGGAAATGTTAAAAAAATCGGGAATTATTGTGGTGTAATTGCCATGGGAACAGTTGGTAGCAATGCATCCGCAAATCCAGCAAGAGTAAGCATTGATGGTCTTGTTCTTGATGGTTTTAAAATAGAGGGGACAGTAGGTACATCTGACTTTAAACCATTGCTTATCAATAATGCTGGAAGTAATGCTGTTTTTGATGTTAGAAATGTTTCCAATAACTCAACTAGTTACACAAATATGGGAGCTGGAGCTAACACTCCAGCATACATAGCTAGTAGTTTGCTCGGAAATATCGGAACTGATACCGCTACAGGTGTTGTTTTGAATTTTGTGGGTATAAAACTTGATGGAAGAAATGCAGATGGCGTGACTAATCTTTCATCTCTCAATGATGTATATCATTCGAAAGGGTCATTATTCAGCAAGTCTACCTTGGTGGACACTTTTTCCTATGCAAACAACTCTGGTTCTTATGGTGTATATAATTACACTCAAACAGATGACTGGGGCGGAAGTCCAGCAAACCGAAAAGTAACATATGGATATGAAATAATTGGAACTGAAGAAAATAAGAACACTGATAATAGTAGTAAGCAGAACAAATATAACAATAGTGATGTTTTTACAAATCCTACCACTGATAGCGCATCATCTCAGTATGATAATTTTACATTATATTTCCAGCGATATGTAAATACAGCATATGTTACCAATGGAACAAAACACGAATTAAGAGTAAATATCAGTGTTAGTACAACTATGACAGGTTGTGGTACATATAACGACCCATATGTTTTAAAGACGGGAACTGACATTGAAAATATTGCAAGATTGATTAATGGTACTTTCACCGAAAATTCATATGATATAAATGTTCCATCAAACATAACTAATGATAACAAATCAGTAACATGGTGTGAAAACAAGAACTCACATACAAAGTACACTACTTTTGCTAGGGTTGCGGGAAACAGAGATGGTAGCACATGGACTTCATATGATGGAAATAAAACCATAAAAGATTCTACGCTTGGAGAGTATTTGGCTGGCGCATACTATCAGTTGGATCCAGAAGTTGTTGGTAGTTATACATTGAATTCAGGAAATCAAGGTTTTGAAGGCATTTCAAACTGTGCTGAAAACAAGTATATTTTCCGTGGTATTATTGATGGCACTGGTCATACAATTATTAACAAATCTAATAATCCTTTGATTGTATCCAGTTATGGTAGTGTAATATATAATCTCACGATTGATGTTCAGCCCGATGAGCCAAAGGAATTGAATCAGGCTAGTAGTGATACAAAATTTACTACTGATAATTCAACAAGTTGTGAGGCTTATGGAGCAGTAATAGGTAAAATTTTTGGAGGAGACAACATTATAGATAGTGTGTCAATTAAGTTTTCCACTACAAAAAAGATAATTAATGCTAATACGGAGGATGCGACATATGCACAACTCGTACCAATAGGTGGGTATGTTGGAGTAGTTGTTAATGGTGGATTGTTTTTTAGAAATATGTCAGGTACTGATGAAAATAATCAGGCCGGTATTACTAGTGCTTCACTTATGGGATTTGGAACAGGTGTAGGTAAAAACTCAAATGATCCGACCGCATATGATAACACAAAATGGCTCTATGTTAACCCTATTATTGGTAGAGTTCTAAATGGTTTTGCTATCACGGAGAGTAACATATTTAGGCCGTTTGAAGATGGAACAAGAACGTATCCAGATGGGTCCGGAGTTGTATTCGATGGTGATGATTATTCTGAAGTATCTAATATGAGCAGTTATTCTGGAATCGCTGTGGGTGTTACTATGCGAAATGGGACAAAAAACTATTCTATCGCTGACATTAGTACGAGTGAGAGTGATTTGAGTAGTTTTAATATGACAGGTATTGATGATAATAGTGATATAAAAGTATCCAGTGCACAGGGTGTTTATGTAATGTCACTTATCACACAGTGTGGCCTCGGGAAGTCAACAACAGGCACATATGATCAAATAGATGAATTAAAACCATATGATTCTTATATGGCTACTCATAACGAGGCAACGTATCATTATATCGGACGTTCTAATGAGGATGCGTTAACAGACCATGGAAAAACTTCAAGTGATAAATATGTAGATACGGCAGATAAGATCCCATATATCATCAAGAAATATACAAATACACTTACTGTTGGTCAATCCATTATATATCCTGCATTTAATGTAATGGGTGGTAGTGGTATTTTCTTTAATCTTATATTTGACACTGACTCACCAACCACCTTCCATTTACCCGATAGTTACAAGGGCATAGGATCATTGATGTTAGGTATAGAAAAGCCTAATAATGATAATAATAACCTAGATAACTTTAAGAATAACATTGTTTTCCTTTATAGTTTGTCTGGAAACAATAATACTGTGTCTGAAAACATGAACCTTACCATTTATGCAGAGGATAACTATACGGTAATGAAGGGTCACCAGGCCTATTTCAAAACCGGTTTTGGATTTATTGATTGTTTGCAATCCAAAACAAAAAATAATAAATCTTTTGATTCTCTAACTATAAAAGGCAGCGTAAAGTATGCTCTTTTAGATCCATCTAATGGAGAACATGTTGAATATACTTCAAATTATGTAGGTAGTGAAAGATTGAATAATCCTGCTGTAGCAGCGTTTATTGGTGTTCCGGTTGTTGAAAAACAAAAAAGCCCTACGCCATATGATGTTACTATTAATAACATTAATATTGCTGGAATGGACATTTCTGGTATTCGTTATGCGGGTGGTTTAATAGGAGCGCTTAATGTAGCTGGTAAATTTAGTTTCAATAATTGCAGTGTAGATAATATCAAGGTTTTTGCCGGAGGTGCTGCTGGAGGAATGCTGGGTTACATGCGTAATGGTTCTGCTCAAATCGAGGTTAATGATAGCGAGTTCGGAATCATAAGTGTTGTTTCAGCATGTAAAAGTAGCCAAGATCTCGGACAACAAAGTAGTGCTAGTGCAGGTGGATTAATCGGAAATAGACAATCAAGCAGTAACACTAATAAAACAAATCTTACCTTCAATAATGTGACAGTGAGGAATGGTTCAAGTATTAATCAAGGGTATATTGGTTATTATAATGCTGGGCCTGAACAGAATTCAAAATCCAACCCGACAATACCTTCTGCTGGAGGGCTTATAGGTAGTGCCGAGCAGACTTCAATAATTTCTGCCAATGGTATAACGGTTAGTAATTTAAATATTTGTGGTGCTTATTCAGGAGGAATGGTAGGAAGTCTTTCTGGAACAAACTCCCGTGTAACATTTAATAATTCAACTGTTACTACAAACAATAATTGTAAGATAGAGAGCCTGAATAATCCAAATAATAATAATGCTGCCAGCGGTGGATTTATCGGAAAGAATAATGGACCTGCTCAATCAGTATTTGATGTTTGTTCTCTTATTGGTTATACCATCTCCGGATATAAAAACGTTGGTGGTTTGATAGGCTACAATTCCAATAACGCTTCTTCGAAGATAATTGTAAGTAATATCGATATAGAAGATCATACGTTAAAAGGAAATAATTGCGTTGGTGGATTGGTTGGTTATCTTGAATATAGAGAGATAAATGGCTATAACATACTGATTAAAAACCAAGAAACATCGGCATTTTCTCATGAAGGGGATATTACTAATTATGGTTACATAATAGGCAATAACAAAAACATAAACATCAAGCTGGTGGGCTTCTCTCGCCAGGGAAAGATTGATGTTGCAAAAATGGTCGGAAACAAAGGTGTAGAAGCAACCGACCGCTATGGTTCAAGTGGCTATGTTGTTTTTGCTGATTATATAAATACTGCAAGTACAGAGAATAAAAATGATTCTATTTCAAATATGTCAACAATAGGAAAGAATGTTGATATTCCTGAAAAAAATGTTGCGTTTGTCACAACAAGTCCCAAAATCTATATTACTGATACCCAGTTTTTAACAGGTGATGGAGTAAGTAATACTCATTATCATGATTCAGTTGCTCAGAGCATAATTACTGGAATTACTACTAAAACCGATAATAAAACCGATAATAAAGGATATGTGAACACAGGACTAAGTGATCAGCAATTGTCGTCATTAACTTCTATTCTAAATGAAAAAATGTCAAAAATTAAAGATGTTGTCACAAGTGATGTGGTATATACTGGTAAAGATTTTCCAGTTCTTGTTATTGATGATTTGTCAAGCGCAAACGACATAATTAATAATTATCTAAAGTTGCTGACAAATACTAATTTTGATTTTTATAAGGGTTATAGCGACGGAAATACATTTAATGGAGGCAGCAAAGATGTTTTCAATTTAAGCATAACCAAATGGGCATTTAATCCCAGTTCTGGACTTTTTGAAAAGCAAAACGGAGAAGCTTCATTAAAATGTATTGCAGATGATAGGTTCTATATAAAACCAACTGAAGTGGACAACCATAGTTGGCAGTTTTCACTTATTGATGTTCAATTCTATGATCCTAACAATGTGCCAACTTTTAAAGATGACAAAACAAAGAAAGACAATAGTCCAGACAAAATTGCATATCATTTGTATGTACCTGTAATGGTTAGAAAGATGCTCCATTATAGTGTTCAAATTAGGTTGGCGCCTACCACTTCATACACTCTTTCTGCTTTTCCGAATACATATGCCAATTTGCTCGAAAATCTTGGTAACCCTGTAACAATGCTTGTTACATATACTTATCATAAAACAGCATTAGAGTGGGCAGAAGCAATAAATGGAGGAGAGAGTGTTTATCGCAACTATTTAGGCAAGAGTTTAGATATCAAGGCATTTAGTAATGATGTGTATTCTCTCCCGGATGATGCGGTAGTTGTATTGCTTGACCCTAACAATAATGTTGATAAGTTTTATAGTGGCTCATTTAATAGTAGTGGAGTTTTAACGGATGTTCAGGAAGTGGATTCAGGAACAATGACATATAAACTAATATTGGACGACTCGAAATTTTTGGGATTTGAATCTTCAAAATTGAATGATTTGATGACAATATCTATTGATGAAAATAATCCCACAAAAAATCTGGTTATCATAGAAGAAAACGAAGAATACACTGAAGATGATATTGTAGCAATCATCAATGATGGTGGTCCATATAATCGCAAAATGCTTCGTTACAAACGTACAGGAGATGAAGGTCCGTTTTTTGCTGTCAGTGTAGCATTGAAGGATTATCAGAACAATCGTGAATATGTTCAAGAAAACTATTATATTAGTATTTTTACAAAAGTCGATGTAGGTGACCCACATATTTATCACTACGAAATACAGAGCACGGGTACCAATTTTGGCGACAACCAATATCCATCAGCTAAGGTTGCCGAAGAAGTTTCTCACCTCTTCTTAGGAAATCTGTTCACCAATATAATTACTATTACGGAAACAAATCCTAACAGAACGATGAGTGATACCAATTTATCTTTGTCTGCAGACTTGCAAGCAACTGTTGGTTTTACAACGAACGCCATTGAAAAAAATATAACTAGCTATCTTAATGACAATGTTAAAGTATATCAGACATTCTTAGTATCATTGAATAGATTAAATGGGCAGGGAAAAGCAGAGCAACGCGGAATACTGATTAATCCAAGTTTGGTTGAACCGGACAATTATCTAATAAATGAAACAGAGCCTAATGCAGAAGATTATGAATTGAGTTATTCAATACGTGATGGCTACATTGTTTTATATAATGATTGCAATATTCGAGAGTATCTTAAAACAGCTGCAGGTGCGATAGGCGATAATAAGACTATTACAATAAAAGAATCTGTCTCATTTTCATATTCTCCAACAGTTTTAAATGTTCAGTTCCCGAATTCTACCGAGTCTGCATCATTATATGGAGAAAACGCCATTGGTACTTATATGATAGGATACTCCAATATTTCTTCAACAAGTGATGGAGGAGTGTCAAGTAAGGCCAGTGTAAATACCGATGGAACAACTAGACTGTGTTATTACATGGAAGATGGCAATTCGGTAATTTTGAAGTATAATGTCATAACGAATACGAATGAATTGTTTGCTAATGAGGGAAATGGTAATTATGGTCAGCTTGGGATTGATGGAAAGGAACTGGACAACAATAATGTGTCTTATGTCCAGATTAAATCTGCTGTTAATTTTGATATAAACACTTTTGCTCAAAAAGAATCAGCAAGATATGTTGTATTAACAATACAATTGTCAAAGAAAGATAATTACTCAAGTTATTTGAATATTTCAGATTATTTGTTTGATTTTAAACTATTTGGCAATGGTGAAGATGACCCATCAACAAAAAATGTTGATGAAAGTGTTATAGAAATAGCAAGCACAGAAGATGGAGTTATCAAATACATTATTCCAATAGATAATATTCAGTCTTTCTCTGAAAATGATTTCTATATTCCGATTTGGTACAAAGTTTATTCTGGAGATAATAACACCTTTGAGAAAAAAGATGGTAAAGATATGCAGTATTCTAACTATAAAGTATTAGTAACAGCTGGTTTATTGGAAACAATAGATGGAGATCCAATGACAGACTCTGTTGCTTATGACCATATCATTTATACCAATGCTAAGATTCATAGTGAGGTTATAACTAGATAAGTAATTTTTGTTATACCGGAAAGACAAATAAGTTTTGTTTTTCCGGTATAGCTAATTATAAAAACAACACAAATTGTTTTTTTTATAGAACAACGCGATATTGTTTGGTATAATATCAATGTTCTAATTCAATATATTCATATCTGTAAAATAACATATAGATAAGTATTTGAAAGTTGTCCTTAGATTAAGTAGAAAAAGGTTTTTAGTGTATGTACGAAATTAACTTTGAAATGCCGGCGTTTTTGCTATCAGCACTGTGCTTAGTGTATAGTTTGACAGCAAAACACAAACAATATGTTTTGCCTAAAGGTTTTAAAGCAAAATTGACAAGCCAGCATTTTGCATTTTTGTTGATGCTCTTGACAAATATGCTTTCTTCAATATCTTCCGTTATCGGAGTTTATCTGACATTTGCAACATTTGAAAGCGTTGCTTTTTGGCAGTACCTTTTCCATGCTTTCTATTTCTTTTTCCATACCACATTGTCTGTATCTTTCACTTTGTATATCATGAACGTTACAGGCACAACAATTAAGTGGAAAAAGTATGTTTATGTATTGTTCTTTGCGCCTTACATCATAAGTGAACTAATAGTTCTTACTAATCGATTCACAAGTCTTGCATTCTATATGGATGAAAACCTTATATATCACAGAGGTGCATTGATGCCTCTCCTTTATGGTATCGGTGGACTTTATGTGGTTTTGGGCTTTGTTTTCTTTATGAGAAACAAAAAAGCAATATCAAGATCAGACAGTTTTGCTGTCGGAACATTCATTATCATAGCGGCAGTTGGTATAGTTATCCAAGCAGTAAAATCAAGTTTTCTTGTTGAACTGTTTGCCGAAGCATTGGCTTGCCTTGTCATCATGATAGTTCTCGAAGAAAAGAGCGGAAGAATTGAACCAGTAACAGGACTACTCAACAGACTTGCTTTTTCAGATATGAACAAGAAATTGATGGGAACAAAGCAGAAATATCTAATAACGTTTATTAAGCTCTCCGAACTTGAAAGAATAACAAAAAGATTCAATGGTCATGAAACAGATGCATTCCTTATCGGAGTGGGCAATTTCTTAAGCGACATAGCAGGATTCAATGACGTTTATTGCTATAACAAAGAAGATTTTGCCGTCATTTTTAAAGATGAACAGTACAGTGCTTGCGAATCATTTAATCAAAAAGTATTGGAGAGATTTGAAAATGACTGGGAAGTCGGTTCATTAAGAGTAAGAGCTGATGCAGTTACAATTACAGTCAGAGTTCCCGAGGATATAAAGACATGGGAAGAAGTTGTCAATTTGGTTTCTTTGGGATATACCAAATTAAAACCGGGCTCATACAGTGTTCCGTTTGAAGAAATCGTCGGAATGATGAAATCAAGCTCTTATGAAGCGGCTTTGAGAAAAGCAATAAACGAGAACAAGTTGATGGTTAAGTATCAGCCTATATGGTCAACTAAAGAAAAGCGCACGGTTTCAGCAGAAGCTCTTCTAAGAGTTGATTGTGATGAATTGAAGAATTTGTCACCTGAAGTATATATTCCGGTTGCCGAGAAAACAGGACTCATTAGGGAAATAGGATTGTTTGTGCTTGAAGATGTTTGTCGTTTCTTGAATGAAGAACGCATCAAAGGATCAGCAATACAATATGTTGAATTAAATTTGTCTGTTTATCAGTTTATGTTCGACGATTTAGTTGATAGTTTTGAAGAAATCAGAAAAAAATATAACATAGAAAGCAAACAGATAAATCTTGAAGTGACTGAAACCGCAATGACATTTGAAGGCAGCAAAGTATCTGAAACTCTTGAAAAATTCAAGAAATTAGGATATACGTTGTCTCTTGATGATTTCGGCACCGGATATTCTAATCTTATCCGTATGATTACAAGCGATTACAGAAATATCAAGATAGACAAGTCCATTTTATGGAATGTAGCAAAAGATTCAAATGACCATGAATTGCTTGAAAGTCTTGTGGGATTTATCAAGAGCATGGGATCAGATATTATACAAGAAGGTGTTGAGACAAAAGAACAACTGGATTTGGTCACAAAATGCGGTTGTGACTACATTCAGGGATTTTATTTCAGTAAACCAATACTGAAAGAAGATTTCTTTGAATATATTGAAAAGGAAGTTGCTTAATAATCGGTAAGATAATTCTTTTGAAAGGGAAAATGGATTTATGTCTGAGACCGCTATTAGAGTATCGATGTGTTGTTATCAGACGTTCAGATGCCTGTAATGGATGGATTTGAGTTTGCTGCAAAAGTTAGAAATGAGTGGCACAATAAGAATATTCCGATGATTGCAATTACAGCAAACGCCTTTAAAGAAGATATAGACAAAGCATTGGCTGCAGGTTTTGACGCTGTGGTTACTAAACCTGTCAACATGGATTATTTGGTTGCAAAAATCATCGAATTGTTGAATTTATAATAGAAAAAAATACATTAAAGAGCAATTAGCCATCATTAAGAGTAGTTGCTCTTTTTTAATGCTGCATCGTTGGCTCTTAAACTCAAAAAGTGCCAAAAATACTTGATAATTTGCAAACAAACAATTTATCTGCTAAGAAAATTTCAAAAATTTTGAAAAAATTTTAGCACTCACTATTGACAAGTGCTAAAACGTGGTGTATAATAGGAGCCGTAAGAAGGAAGAGAAAAGTTCAGAAATGGGTCTGGACTTACAAATCTCCCTTGGCATCTATGATATACCTAGTCAGTAAACAATACAGACTAAATATAAATATCGAATGGAGGAATGACTTATGTTGTACTTGCCTACAGTATTTAATGGAAATCTGTTGAATAACAGCTTTGATGATTGGATGGATGATTTTGATCACGAATTCTTCGGAAGAAAGAATCCTCTCTATGGTCACAATGCTAAGAACTTGATGCGCACAGATGTACGTGAACTTGATGATCACTATGAACTGGATATAGATCTTCCGGGATTCAATAAGGAACAAATCACACTTGATCTTGAAAATGGTTATCTCACAATCAAGGCGTCCAAAGGCCTTGACAAAGAAGAAAAGGATAAGAAGTCCGGAAAGGTAATTCGTCAGGAGCGTTATTCAGGCGAAATGCAGCGTAGCTTCTATGTCGGAGATGACATTGAACAAGAAGATATCAAAGCTAAGATGGAGCACGGTCTTTTGACTGTACAAATCGCAAAAAAGGATGCAAAAGCTAAACTTCCTGAAAAGAAGACAATAGCAATTGAATAATATTATTCCTAGCACATCCTGGGCTGGCCGCAAGGCCGGCCTTTTTGTTTTCTAAACTAATGTAGAATAACCGTTTCGTTACAAAAATATTACAAATAATAAAATATATATAATAAATATTGCAAAAAACATTTGAAATGCTTATAATGTACAAGTAATATTCCGTATTATACGCTAATATTTTATTTCCGAGGTGAAATTATGGATAGTACTCAAGATAAAAGTACAAGCAAAGCAAAGAAGATAGGCAATATTGTCCTTAACGTAGTTCTTTGGTTGTTTGTTATATTTGCTGTTGTTGTAACAGTGTTTGTCTTCTCAGCTCAGAAAGATGCTGACGGAGTTCCTTCATTGTTCGGAAACAGCTATATCTCCATCGTGTCAGACTCAATGGCACCGGAAATCAGAACAGGAGATATGATTGTTGTAAAGAAAGTGTCAGGAATGCCTGAAGCTGCCCAGTGCAAAGTTGGAGACATAATCACATTCTATTCTTCTCAGGACATCAACGGTGACGGAAGAGTCGGCAACGATATAGAAACCCACCAGATTACTAAAGTAAGAACAGCAAATGGATTCACTTACTATACCACTATGGGTACTAACTATGAATACAGCCATGGCATCGAAGACCCTGAAATCATGTCAACAAGTGTTATAGGTATTTATACAAACACAAAGATTGCAGGTCTTGGTTCTGTCATAAGCTTCCTTGGAAGCTCAACAGGATTCTTGGTTTGCATAGTTATTCCGCTTGCAATATTCTTCCTTTATGAATTGATTCACTTCATCGTATTGTTCTTGAAGGTTAAAGGACCGAAAGAGGCTAAGGCCGGAATCACAGCAGCAGATGAAGAAGCTATCAAGAGAAAAGCTATTGAAGAATATCTGGCTAAACAGTCAGCTGCAGCAGCTGTAGCTTCTCAGGGAACAGAACCTGAAAAGGATGCTCCAGTAGAAGAGACTAAACCTGCTGAAGAGCCTGCTAAAGAAGAGGTAGTTGAACAAGCACCTGTCGAAGAGCAGCCAGTTGAAGAAGCTCCTGTTGAAGCAGAACAAGCTGAAACAGAAGAAGTAAAAGAGGAAAATACAGAGTCTGAAGTTTCCGAAGAAGAAGTAAAAAAGGAAGACTAATCGAAAACTGAAAGACCGAAGTTAGTTAATTATCTATAGAAATTAATCATTCGGCCTTGATGAGAGGCCGATTGATATTTACAAAGAGGAAAAATAATGGACGGATTTCTTAACTGGTTTTTTGCGTTTATAACAAAGATGATAGATGGTCTTTGGTCAATGATCCAGGGATTGTTTAACGGAATTGTTGCTATATTCAATATACCGGGATATATTTCACAATTTAATACTTTTAAAGATACGTTCACTGTTATTGACTGGATATTCTCTATACTTGCCTTTGTTGTTGTATATGGTATATGGGGTGCAATTATCTACCTCATCGTACTCGGCATCAGAAAAGCAATAAGCACAAGACACACAGCGCTTGGTACTGAAGACTTGCTTCAGGAACTTGCTGACATGCACAGAGATGTTCAGAGACTGACTCAGGAAAGAGAGAGAATCATGGCTCTCAAACTCGGTCAATCAACTGTATCAGTAGCTGACTTGAACAAGATTTATCAGGAATCTGATGAACAGGCTATCAGAGAAGATAACGGCGAAATTGAAGAGAAATCAACAAACACTCTCGAAGAGGAAACAAATCCAGTACGTTTTGCACGTTTGGATGCTGTGGATAAGAGCTATGAATACTACATGGCTCCGAACTACAAAAATGACTTCACTCTTGAAGAGCTTTGTGACAATTTCAGATATTTTGCATGTTCAAAGATGCACTTGTATTACGATGCTAAGATCATAAGACTTATGTTTGCAGGTTTTGCTTCATCCAAACTTATCATCTTGCAAGGTATTTCAGGTACAGGTAAAACATCACTGCCATATGCAATGGGTAAATTCTTTAAGAATGACGCAACAATCGTTTCAGTTCAGCCGTCATGGCGTGATAGATCCGAAATTTTCGGATACTTCAACGAATTCTCAAAGAAGTTCAATGAAACAGAAACACTTAAGAGAGTTTATGAATCATCATATAACGATGACATCAACATAGTAATCCTGGACGAAATGAACATCGCGCGTGTCGAGTACTACTTCGCTGAGATGTTGTCCATCATGGAAATGCCTGATGCAACTGAGTGGAAGATTGAAATTGTTCCTTCATCCTGGGAAAACGATCCTAAACACTTGGACAATGGTAACTTGCTGATTCCTCAGAACGTCTGGTACGTAGGAACAGCTAACAACGACGACTCAACATTCTCTATTTCAGATAAAGTTTACGACCGTGCTCTTACTATCAACATCGATACAAAAGGTGTTCCGTTCGATTGTCCGGAAGTTGATCCGAGAATGGTAAGCTTCTCATATGTTGACCGCTTGTACAACGAGGCTCAAAAAGAGCATCCTCTTGATCAGAAATATCTTGATGCTATTGCAAATCTCGATGACTACGTAATCAAGAAATTCAGAGTTGCTTTCGGTAACCGTATTATGAAGCAGTTGAGAATATTCGTACCTGTTTATGTTGCATGCGGCGGTACAGTACTTGAAGGTATTGACCACATCCTGGCAACAAAAGTGTTCAGAAAATTCGAAAGTTTGAACTTGTCTCTGATCAGAGACGAAATCAGAGGTCTTATCAACTACATGAACGCATTGTTCGGTAACAGAACAATGGTATCTTCAATTGAGTTCCTTGAAAGACTTCAGAAGACATTCTAATTAAAATAGCGGGAGGCGTTTCATGTCAGAAAATATTGAGAAGACTTATTCTTACGAAGATTTTCGCGATGAGACGTCTTCTTTTATACACGATTTAGACAATTATTATATTCCTTATTCTAATGTCAGAAGATTAATATCCACGTCAGCATCTGAGGCTTCACTGAAGCGTCAGATTATTGACATGCTCATTGATACTGAATGGATAGATATAATAGAACACACAATTCCTCATTTGGATGTTGCCATAAGAAACCCGGGCAGAACAATTGAAGACGAAGAAGAGATTTTGCCTGTTGAGTTGTCAAGAAAAATAAGCGATAAATCCGTAAAACACTTGGCTCAGCACACAAATCTCATCATGAAAATTGAGGATGACAAAGTAACTCCTTCTAAGATTCTGAATGTATATCACAATGAAACTTTGCTCACATATGAAAACAAGTTCATCAATACATTGCTCAATCGTCTTTTGGCTTTTGTCGAAGTAAGATATGTTGCCCTCAGAGGACGCAGCGGTATTTCTCAGAACATCTCTTTTGATTTCAGAACCAATTTTGTAGATGAAGATACAAAAGGAACAATCAATATTAAGATTGAGACCAATGCACCTTTGAGTAAATCCGGAGAGGAAACAGAAGAACAGAAAAAAGCCAACGACCGATTCAAAGAGAACTTTGAAAGAGTTGAAAAAATATACCACATGCTCCTGAGCTACATCAGTTCGGATTTCGGCAGAACCATGGGTAAAAACTTCATAAGACCGCCTGTAATCAGAACAAATGCGTTGCTCAAAAACAAAGATTTGAGAGAATGCTTGACTCTTTGGGAATACATCATAGGTGATGAAAAGAGCGGTGTTACATTAATTAACAAGAACTTTACTGAACTCCCATATGAAGACTACATCAGCGAATTTTATGATGTAATTTCACTTCAATACCAGAGTTTTTACTCTCACTTTGTAGATAAAGAGGAAAGAGGTAAAGTATATAGTGAAGACATGGGCCAGGAGTCACTGCCTGACTTGAATGAACAGCTTCACGACGATGAAGAACTGTTTTCTGCTTATGACTATGAAAGACAGATGATGGTTCCGATTACGGAAATTAACAAAAACAGAAGATTGACTCCTAAAGAAAAGCAAATCCAGGAAGCCTTGAGAATTGCTATTCTTGCAGACAACCATATAGAAAGAGATATACTCGCATCTGAAGAAGCTGCTAAGCGTTCTGCTGAAGCTGAGGCTCAGGCTCTTGAAATGGCTAAGAGACGCCAGGACGAAGAGAGAAAGAAACTCGAAGAAGAAGCTTTGCGTGCTTATCAGGAGAACATCGAAAGAATCAGAGCAGAAGAAGCAGAAAAAGCAAGAGCAGAAGAAGAGGCGAGAGCAAAAGCCGAAGAAGAGGCAAGACTCAAAGCCGAAGAAGAAACAAGAGCAATCAAAGAAGAAGCAGAAAGACGTGCTACAGAAGTCGAAGCTATGGAAAATGCAAGATTGCAGGCCAGAATGGCTGTTGCATCTGCTGCTGAAGAGATTGCTAAGAGAGAAGCAGAAAAGAGAAATGCAGAAGAGCAAGATCGCATAGCTCAGGAGAATATAAGAAGAAAAGAAGAAAAAGCTGCAAGAGAAAAGGCCGAACAAGAAGAGAGAAGAAAACAACTCGAACAGGCCAGAATTAAGGCAGCAGAAGAAGCCAGAGTCAGAGCCGAACAAGAAGCTAAAGAAAGAGCTGCTGAAGAAGCAAAAGCTAGAGAAGCAGAAGAAAAACGTCAGGCCGAACTCGAAAAACAGAGAAAGGCTAAAGAAGAAGCTAGACTTAAAGCCGAAGAGGAAGCTAGACTCAAAGCTGAAGAAGAGGCTAGACTCAAAGCCGAAGAAGAGGCTAGACTCAAAGCCGAAGAGGAAGAAAGACTCAAAGCTGAAGAAGAGGCTAGAATCAAGGCTGAAGAAGAAGCAAGACGCAAAGCTGAAGAAGAAGCAAGACGCAAAGCTGAAGAAGAGGCTAGAATCAAGGCTGAAGAAGAAGCAAGACGCAAAGCTGAAGAAGAAGCAAGAATTAAAGCTGAAGAAGAAGCAAGAATTAAAGCTGAAGAAGAAGCAAGAAGTAAAGCTGAAGAAGAAGCAAGAATTAAAGCTGAAGAAGAAGCAA
>JAEEGL013738602.1_pt1 | contig 32613 bp, 27 predicted proteins | sample 9134231 | NCBI WGS metagenome assembly JAEEGL01 (sample SAMN16246548, study PRJNA631951) | gut metagenome | biome: gut microbiome; feature: rumen; material: fiber-attached | host: Bos | place: Iran: Karaj | collected 2018-10
CGACTTGACGTCGGTGTTGCATACCACGAAATCGACGTCCTTGAGCCCCATCGGGTACATATATGACACGGCATTGTTGCCGCCGCCTCCCACGCCGATGACCATGATGAGGCTGCCCCTTTTCTCCCAAGAGACTGGAATTAGTTGTGTATCCATAGTTTATGCATTATCATTCTGATCTATTTTGAAAATTCTCTCGATTCCGTCGAACAGCCCGGGGCCTTCGCTGTCGGACTTCTTTCCGCCGAAGAGGCCGTGACGCCTTGTTGTGGGCTTCGGCGGCTTGATTGTCGGTGCGGGACTGACTTCAGGCGCTTCTGCGGCCGCGGCCTGCACCTCCGAAGCCGGCTCATTCTCAAGCGCGGCAGTAAGCTTCGGATCGAGCGTCTCCAGGACGAGCCCGACAGCCGTCGAAGCGTATACGTCAAACGCCTCCTCAACGCTGTCGCCAGTGATGGCGCTCTGCGGCGCCGCCAGCCGGACCTTCCGCCCGAGCAGCGAACCCGCCAGCTGCAGGATGTTGTCCAGATGACTCGTTCCGCCCGTGATGACCACGCCGGCCGGGATGCGGTTCGCATTGCCTGATTGTTCGATGACATACGCCACAGCATCGAAGATCTCGCTGAGACGTGCCTCGATGATCCGCGTCAGCAACACCAGGTCGACCTCGCCGTCGACGCTGTCATCCTCGCCGCGGAGCACCAGCTTCCGGTTCTCGATGGCGTACTCCTCGCAACAGCGCCCCTGCTGGATCTTGACGTTCTCCGCCCACTGGCGCGTGATACCCGCGTCGGTCTTGATGTCGCTTGTCACGGCTTCTCCGCCGAACGGAATCACGGCCACGTGCCGGACGACATTGTCCTTGACCACGGCCACTTCCGTGGTTCCCTTGCCGATATCGACCAGCACCACGCCGCTCTCCATCTCCCGCGCGGTCAGCACGGCCCGGGCCGAAGCAATCGGCGCCAGAACTGCCTTGCGCAGCCTCAGGTCGCACTGCGCCAGCACCTTGTCGCGCCGGTCAAGAATGGACGTCCGTCCGCTGAAGAGGAGAAAGTCTGCCTCGATCTCCGCGCCGGTCATCCCGACCAGCTCATCCTGGGAAATGCCGATCCGCTCGTCCGTGCTGTAGCGTTGCGGAAGCACCTCAAAGACAGCCTCGCCTTCTCCGACGCCGGTTTTGTACTGGGAGCGGATGATCTGCAGGACCTCCGGCTCCGTGATGTGGGCGCCCGCGCTCCTGCGCTTGACGGTCTCCGTCCGCTCCGTGCGATGGAGCACGCGGCCGGAGAGGCCGACGGTCACCTCGGTAATCTTCTCGCCGATCTCCGCCTCCGCCTGCTCGACCAGCGTTCGGACAGTCTCCGCCACCTTGTAATCGTTATCAATCTCGCCGCACTCCACACCCGCCGCCGGCGCGTCGTGGTAGCTGACGATCCGAATCCCCCCGCCGGCCCTCGTCCCGACAGCCAGCGCCACCTTGGAACTTCCGATGTCCAGGGCGGCTGAATAGTTGTTAATTGGCATTGCAGTATAGGTTTTAGTGATGTGTAATTCATGTCATTTCCAAACGTCATATCCGGCGCGTTCCAGCGCGTCCAGGTGGTAGTCAGCGTAGGTGTCGCAGCGGCCGCGGATGGACGAGGCGGCTATCGTATTGGGGAACTGCTCCATCACGGTCTTCAAGTTTCCCAGCGTGAGTTGGATCCGTGCCTTTACTTCCGGGCTGCGGGCTGTTGTCTCCGCCTGGCGGAACAGCCGTTCCGCCTGGGCCAGTATCCGCCGGCTCGCCTTGGCATAGTCGGTCTCTGGCTCCCTGGTGGGATCGGTATCGGCAGATGTCTTCTGGTAGAAGGTCAGGGGCCAGCATTGAGTGATGGAGCTCTTCATACCGGTCGCATACTTCAGCAGCAGACAAGCCTTGCGGTCGGGGTCGGCGACCGTAGCGATGCTCCTCTCCAACGAGGCCATCTCGCGGGCAAAGGAATACTTATAATCTGCCGGATACTGGACCCGGCTCGCCGTCAGCGAGAACGGATCCCTGAGCATATATACGCCTCTGCCTGTATTTAATTGCAGTTGAAAGGATGCCGGAACCGAAGAAAGCCATTGCTCGGCCTCCTGGTAACGCTGCTCGCGGAGCAACCGCGTTCCGATGATATCGCGGAAATAGGCCGTTTCGGTGTATCCGCGTTCCTTGAGGAAAAGCTCGGTACGGGTACGGGGCGATTCGAGCATCTCGACATACCGAATCACATCCTCCACCGCAACTGTGTCTAGCATCTCGAAAAGGGCATTGTTCCAGTCGTAGTAATTGTGACTGCCGGATTTGCGATAGGCGTCCATCGTGAGCGGATTCCCGTCGTCATAATCGACACGGCGCAATTGATTCAGCAGCCGGTAGTCGGCCATATTCGCGAAAGCGAGTGCCAGGGGCACTTGGTGATGGTCCATAAGTTTCGGGCAGATGGCCGCCAGCACGATCTTGCGCATCATATCGTTCCAATAATAGCTGCTGTAATTGCCCAGAAGGTTCCCCATCGGGTAATCGGCCTCGTACGAAGAGAGGTTCTCCAGGATCTTTCCGTCGAGCCACTGCAGTCCGGCCATCATCTTTGATGTGTAGGATTCCGACCACGGCGTGTTCAAGGCATCGAGATAGATGCGCAGCACACGGACGGATTCCCTGATGAATGCGTCGGCCCTGCTCTGCTCAGCCCTGGCCAGTACGCGCGAAGCGGAAACGTTGTCGCCCAGCAGATGGTCGATGAAGGCTGCCGAGTAAAACCAGAATGCCGGATCCGCCACCCGTCCCTCCGCGCCGACCTTCACACAAAAGCTGCGAAGGTCTTTCATTTTTGACAGCATAGGCTCATCCACCGTACCGACCAGCATCACATACGCTTGCCCTTTCTCCAGTCCATACTCGCATTCCATGCTCTTCTCCGCGTCAATGATGGCTTTCTCTACCCGGCTCCGCAGTTCAGGGGCTTCCGGGAAGAAGGAGTAAATCATCTCAAGAGCATCCTTGCCCTCGCGCTCGGCGCAAAGCAACAACGCATCCGTATCGCCGGCCTTTCCGTACAGTTCCTTGGCCTTTTCCGTCTCGCCCAGATTGTAGTAAGAACCGGCTACATAGCGCAGTGCCAGTCGCGCGACGGCATCGTCGTCCAGGGTATCGTCAACCGCATTCCAATAGTCGATGCAGTCGTCATAGCGGCGGAGCGAGAGCAACGCACGCACGGCCTGCAGCGCGTAACGGCTGCGGAATCGCGTCCCTTTGTAATCCATTGCCTTACGGGCCACCTCTTCGAGAGAGAGCCGGTAAGGGTCGTTCTTGGCCGGGTAGTACCAAGCCGAGTTCATATCACTGCGAAGCTTCTCGCACTGCTTGGCCAGCAGCAGGATCTCCATCGCTTCGGGATCGCGCATGAGCGTCTTGGCAAAAGCGTTCTCGGCCATCAAACCCTCCAAGTCCTCGGCAGAAACCTTATAGACAACCTGATAGATATCCGCAAGCGAGGCTTCGGTATGGGTCTGTCGCTGCCACAGAAGGCAGTTCTCATCGGCCCCGTAGTTGTAATTCCCGGGCATAGACGTACCGTAGCGATAGTTCTCGCTGACACGGTACATCAGATATCCCTTCGGCGTATAGACGGGATACATACACGCCCGGGCTGCAGAGGGAATCAGGCAGAGCGCCAGGCTAACGGCCAAAAAGAGTCGAGATTTCATCGGAAGTATAGTGGGAAAGGTTCAAGGAATCGAGATGATAGATGATATTGCCGTGAGCCGGGCCGGGAAAGGACTTCTCGACCAGTTCCTTGACGGAAACGAGGGTAGCGTAGGGCGAAGTTTCAGGACGGATGCGGTCACCGGCCAGCAGCGTATGGCCCTCGAGTTGGTGCTCCTTGCACACGCGAAGCATCCCGTCACCCTCGGCGGCATACAGTTTACTGTCGGCGTAATCCGTATGATGCAGAAGCCCGCGGAACTTCCCGTCGCGAAACCAGACACCCCAGCCATAAGCCGGCCAGGCGAAATCGAGCAGCAGATCATATTGCACGGGCTCGCCCTTCAGATACTGTCGGACATCCGCTTCGTCAATGATGGAGTTGCGCGTTCTCCCCTGCTGGACCGAGCCCGTGTTGTAGACCATCAATACGCCTCGGTCCACTGGGGGCGCACCTTGACGGAGTTGGTGCAGGCGGACAGTTGCACTCAGCGTGATGCCCTGCGGCTGCAGTAATGCCCGCACCTCGCGGCAGAGCCGGTAGAAGTCATCACGCGTGCTCCCGGTCCAGTCGCAGTCGAGCTGGACCTCGTGAATCGGGCCCATATCGTTGAAGTCGGCCATATTCAGGACACGCGTCACAATACGATCCGCCAAGATCTCGAAACCCTGCTCCTGATAAGATGTCACGCCAATAGCAGGCACGGTGATAAAAACCGTGGGCACAATCTCCACGCCCTCCGGCTTGGGACTGTCGAAGGCCACCGTGCCAATCGGAACAACGTCCTTCGAATATCCCATCAGGTCTTCCGTCACGTCGACATCGAAGAAACGCAGATAGATGCGGCCAACCCCGTGCTCCTCCAGGAACGTCCTTTCGCTCTCCTTCAGCGCAAAGCGGGTTTTCCAGTAATAGACAGCGTTGCAGTCGGGCCGCACATAGGCGGTCGAGTCCCCCGACGATGCGCCGTTTGGTTGTATCGGGTTTCGTCCGCAGGAGATTAGTAACACCAACAGAAGAAGCAACAGCCAGCGTTCGGGGCGGTTATTTCGCTTAGTTTTCATTACGTTTCCTCCAAAGCAGAATGAACGGATACACGACAACGGGCTGAATCAGAACGGCCCATACAGGCAGTAGATAATAGATGCTCAACGACCTGGTCTGGAGCAATCCGACCAGGACGACGATAACGGAGAGGATTGACAAAGTGAGGATCGTCGGCTTGACCCACCTGCCGCCCATCAGGCGCTGTACTGCAGGCGCGTATGCCAGCTGAAGCATCAGATAGACGAAGGCCAGAGCGGCGGGAAAATCCAGCCAGCGATGCCTTTCCGCCGTATTGTCCAAAGCGATAAAGGATACGGCCAGGACAAGGGACAGGATGACGAGCGCTGCCGTGTCGTGCGAGTTGATCCGTTCCGGATGCAGCAGGAGCCCCAGCGTCATAGCGCTTACTATGATGCCCCCCAAGAAATATGGCGGATTATAACAGATGTAGCTTCCCCAGACGTAAAGGCCGAGACCTATGGCAGAGAGCGCAATAAGGATTATTCGAACGATACGGCTTGCGCCGAGGGCCGTCCGTTGAAGCAGCTGCCCGATCCACCCGGCCAGCAACAGATAGGCAAGAAACCGAAGGCTGCCCATCCCACGCCAAATCCAGATTACGAGATGGTCGGCGAAGGTGTATCCTTCGACGTGAAAAGAGAAAGGAAAAGGAAGACAGGCCCGCAGGATAGCATACAAGCAGATTAAGGCGACAGCCATTCCAACGAGGAAACGGGAGGTTCGGTTCATAGTACATTCATTCTTGAGGTTACAAACGCGTATTCGTTGAAGTCGACGAAGCGACATTCGGAGTGGAGGAAGCGCATCTTGACGTCGCCGATTTCGCCGTTGCGATGCTTGGCGATGATGACGTTGGTTTCGCCGGGGAGCGTGTTTTCGTCGCCCATGCCCTGGTAATCGGCGCGATGGAGGAACATCACGATGTCGGCGTCCTGCTCGATGGAGCCGGAGTCGCGAAGGTCACTCAGCTGCGGACGCTTGAGGCCACCGCGCTTCTCGACTTCGCGGCTCAGCTGCGACAGGGCGATGACCGGCACGTTAAGTTCGATGGCGATGTCTTTCAGGATACGGGAGATGGCCGCCACCTCCTGCTCGCGATTCTGGACGCCCGGAGGGCCGGACATATGCTGCAGATAATCGACAATGAGGATCTTCACGTGCTCCCGGCTCACAAGCCGCCGCGCCTTCGCGCGGAACTCGTGCACGGAGACGGAGCCCGTGATGTCGATGCTGATGGGCGCCTGTTCCAGGCGGCAGATGGCATCGTTGAGCTGGTTCCATTCCTTCTGGTTCATCTTTTTCGCGCCGCGCAGTTTCTCGGCAGAAAGGCCGGCCTCGCTGACCAGCAGACGTGTTACCAACTGCGTGCTCGACATTTCCGTGGAAAAGAAAGCCACCGGGACGTGATGGTTCACGGCCATATTCCGCGCCATCGTCAGCGCAAATGCGGTCTTGCCCACCGAAGGTCGCGCCGCGATGATCACCAGGTCGCCGGGCTGCCAGCCAAACGTGATGCGGTCGATCCCCACATAGCCCGACGGAAGCCCGCTCAGGCCATCCTCGCGCGCCTGATTCTCCGTTATTTTGTTGTATGCCTCGCCCAGTGCCGAGCGGATCGACATCACCTCGGTGCGCGCCCCGTGCTCTTCGAGCTGGTAGATGCGGTCCTGCGCCGCATTGATCATCTCCGCGGCAGGCATCTCGCCCTCGAACGAATCGTGCAGCACGCCATACGCGATGGTAATCATCTCGCGCTGCAGATATTTCTCCTGCAGGATCCGCGCGTGGTAGTCGATGTGCGCCGCCGAGCCGATCTTCGTGGAAAGCGAGCTCAGATATGCCGTCCCTCCTACCTCTTCCAGCTCTCCGCGCCGTTCCAGCTCATCCGACACCGTGAGGATGTCCACCGGATGGCTGCCCTTCGCCAGCTCCGCCATCGCCGCATAAATCTGCTTGTGCGCTTTCTTGTAGAAGTGCTCGGGCGTCAGCACGCTCATCAGCTCGATTACCACCTCGGCCTCCAGCAACATCGCCCCCAGCACCGCCTCCTCGATGTCGATGGCCTGCGGCGGCTTCCGCCCCTCATAGTCATCGAGGCGGGGTTCAGGGACGGTTTTTCGGTAAGTTTTCATTTACGAAAGAATTTTGTTGCCGGCCGCATCGGTCTGAGCGGCCAGGAGGGCGGTTTGCAGGGCATCTTTCGAGGCCTGCTTCTGGTCTTCCAGTGTCTGATCGTATTTTTTGCGGAACTCTCGCTTCGCACTGAGGAGGACATCCAAATACTTGAGCAGACTCTCGCGGAACGAGAGGTAAGAGTCTGCGATGAAGTCGACCTGATACAGATAATAATTCTCCTCCGGCGAGACCATTACCTTGATAATAAACATATTGTAGGTGATCTCGCTAGCGACCTGCTTAATTACGTCGATGTTGTCATCTTCGGGATCAATGCAATAACCTGTTTCAATCGAAAGGTAAGGAATCTTATCCGCTTTAATCCGATACCATTCATCCTGAAAGTAAAAGTGTACGTTCTCCGGATCGTCCGGAACAGGGTGCTCTTCGACAGTAAAATGATGATACTGTAACGCCGCCACGATCGACTCCCGGGTGAAGGTACCGTTCAATCCCTGGTCATCCTGCTCGGGTTGCCCGGCATCGGCACTGCCCGATAGCTTCGTGACCTTGTCGTCGATTGACGAGAGCATCCGGTCGATTCGCCCGACCGTCGTGTGATAATCCTCTTTACCGTCCTTCTCCTTTATCCAGAGAGCCAGGAATACGAGTGTGAGGATGAAGAGAAAAATCATAAAAAAGGTTTCCATATAATATTATACTTGAATGCGTGCTATTTCTGACAGGGACAAAAGTAGATTCAGTTCGCGAACTGTATCTTCGCAAATTGAGGACAGAAACCGACCGAAAGGGCAAAGCTATCGCACCCCTGGGACATCTTCATCCCATGGCCGGTACAGGTAAAAAACTATGGTCGGAAGCCTATGAGGCCGTGACGCGCGGTGACGATGCCCACCGCGCAAGTGAAATGCGCTTTAACTGATTCATAATAAACGTGATGTGTAGTGTGAGTGTGCTCGCTCCCCGACCCCTGGGGGTGGGTTTGCTTTACAAAGTTAGAGTGTTCGGAAATAATTTGCAAGAGGTGTTTACAACTTTTTTTCAAGTTTTTTCCGAGAGGTTATCAGACGATATCGTGAATGTATTTCGACCCGGGAAGTTCACCCAAAACGTCATGGGTAACATTGCATATCCACAGCTCGAATCCGACGGCTCCGTACCGTTCAGCAAGGGGCCCGGCGAGCCTTGCATTCATTAAATGATAGGATAATATAGTGATGCGTTTTAGTTTGCGTCAGGAACGAAGCCCCGCTCTCGAATCAACAATTCGGCTCCAAGAGCCTCGTTGCCATAGTAACCACCTGCTCGATGAAGGTTCTCAGTATAGATGAGGTTCAACAGTAGAAGCTTTGCCAGTATGTCAGAAGGGTCCTTGATGACGTGTTTCACATACGTCTTTGCGACCAGCAGTCGGGCATTGTCATACAGGTTGTCAGGTATTTCCGACCACGTTGAAATGCCAAATACCCGAGATTGCGCTAGCAGTCTCCAGGATACCCATATCTCAAAGAGATATTTGGAGTATCGGCCGTCTTCAATCAGCTCACCGAGGTAATCGATGGCATCTGTCGCCCCGTAGCAGGCCATTTCCAGGGCGTAAATGCACTTTGCATCAAAATCTATTTCCTGAACATACTTCCTTTGCAATGGAATGCTCATTCTTACCAGTGTGTCGTAATCTACATCCTTATCAATCCTGATCTTTTGAATTTTGGCTATGTCTGCCACGTACTTCGATTTGTCGTAAAGACTCCAGAAATCCATCTCCGTAACATCCATTTCTTCTTGCGTGATGAAGTCTTTGGTATCATAGGGGACGTTAACCAATTCAGTGAATGAACTGGCCAGCTTGTCGATATTTTCTTCAGTATAGTCAATCGTCGAAAGCATCTGCACTAACTTTTTGGCTTTATCCCGGCATTGGTGGCTACGAAAAGCTAATTGATATTCATTCTGCACCATCGGCATCTCTCCGTGAATCGTTTCGGTGTCAGTAGAATCTCTGCCATTGTTTACGCGTTCAAACAACTCGACAGCATTGACGAAACGCCTAAGGAATTCCGCCTTGTTCCAACGCTCCGCAAAGGATGCCAAAAATGGCGTCGACGAATCGCCCACGTAATAGCATCCGTCAAGATACTGATCATTGATTACCCCATACTCCCATTCTTCGCTCTCTGCCGGTCCCAGGGATTCCATAAAACCGATTGAAGTAAACGTTGTCTTGGGAGAATAATCGATGTACTCTTCCTCCATAAAAGATGATTCCACCAGAATAGGAGTATCGTTGTTAACTACATTGTTGGCAGGATTACACCCTGCGAGCACTATCGAAAAGGCCCACAGGACAGCGGGAAGAAACCGACTGGTCTGATTTGTTTTCATAAGGCTTGGTTTTAGTGTTGTTTGTGGTACAAATTTCAGTACTACAAAGCACTTTACATAGCTTTTGAAGGGGTACTGTATGGACTGTGGCTCCGGCTGTACGAAGCCAAGTAATGGCCCCAATTTCGTACAGTATTCGTCAATTTCATACAGATTTCTCTTGAAGGGTATCGGGCCGGTGAAAAAGAAACGTTAACTTTGTATCGATCAACCAGGAAAAGTGGGCACACACATCGTCATTTCGAAGGGCACAGAGCTACTTCGCGTACCGGCTGAGCGGCTGGTGTACGTGGAAGCGGATGGTAATTATTCCATCGTCGTGACGCAAGATGGACGGCGTGCTATGGTGTCGTTCCAACTAGGACAGATCGAAGATCTGATTGCCGACCAACTGGGCGATGAAGGCGCCCACTTCGTGCGACTCGGCCGCGGGTTGATCATCAATACCGATTTTGTTTATTCCATCGATATTTCCAAGCAACGGGTAGTTCTTTCAGACTGCCACCGCTTCCACCAAGAGCTTACTGCATCGCGAGAGGTGCTGATCAAGCTCAAGGCCTATATCGATGCAACCGTACAGAATTATGAATGAACGCTTGAACGACATACAGGACGATGAGTTCCGGGTGCTTGGGCACAGGCAGCAAAAGCTGACCAAACCCTCTCCCGAACCCCACCCTGATCGTAAACCTGATTCGCGCAGGTGGGCGTGGCTGGTCTCGCTGCTGCTGGTTCTGATCATCGGCCTGCTCATCTATTTCAACTGGCCGAGCGAAAAAGAGCCTCAAACCGATCCTGGCGTCTTTGATCCGGCACCGGTAAAAACGGAACCGGAATTTGTAAAATCGCCTCTTGGCAATATTCCGGATTCTTTAGGGACAGTCGTCGTTGAGAAAATTGACACCACCATCAACGATGTCCAGCTCGTCCTCTATATCCCGCACAACGCGACACCCAGACTGACCGTTGGTGCGCCGGATGCAGAGACCCGCAAAGCCATTCTGGCATTTCAGGCCGCTGATATCCGCGCGGACAATCGCAAGATCCTTGGTGCTTTCGTGCTGAAAGGTCAACCTCTGGCCTGGGGCCTCTCCAAGAAAGGATACTGCGCCATTATCGACGGAAATGTGACAATCGGCGTCGCAGACAACTCTCCCCTCTTTGAAGAAGCCACCGAAAAGGGAGGATACTTCTTCCGCCAGTATGGACTTGTAGACAACGGCAAACTCGTGGAAAACGAGCCCAAAAACAAAACAATGCGAAAAGCGCTTTGCGCCCGGAACGGACAAATCTTCGTAGCCGTGAGCACGACCGATGAATCCATGCATGATTTTGCCCAGGCACTGGTGGATCTCGGAGTAGACAATGCCATCTACCTCGTCGGTAGCCATTCAGCGTTCGGGTGGTGGAAGAGTGAGGCTGGAGAGACTGAGTACTTCAGCCAGGATAAGCATAGGCAGTCGTATAGGAATGAGAGTTATGTGGTGTGGGACGCTGCTATTTGACACATACTCTTTCATCTGCTGCCCACATAAAACGGCAGATAGCTCACCTATTTACCGTGATATGAAAACACTCTTGCCGGACTTCATATCGAACGAATACCCGGCCCTCTTTCCTGTGCTTACGCAACACATCTGAAAGTATAGAGAGATACTCTTGTCCGTCTACTTTCTTGTTATATGATTGAAAATGTGCCCAAGAGATATCGAAGGTGGTACCATATTGGTGGGCGGAATCTTCAACAGCGTTTTGGTTTTCTTCCCTAAGACCTTGAACATCCTCCTCTGTCCTCAACATAGAGGTAACTATTAATCGTGCAGGCGTAATGGCTTTGCTTCGGCATCCAGCCTGAAAATCCCTTGAAAGTGAGCGCAATTCCTCTTTTGCAGATGGAGTTAGATAAGGCAAGCCGTGCTTCATTTCATTTACTTTATAGAACCTGCATGACCTGACACGTTCAAGACCTTGAACATTCCTAACCTCATCCTTTTCTTTCAAAGGAGCAGCTTTAAAACCATATATCTCAGCCGCAGATTTGTGTTTACCCTGCATATCGGCAAACTCCGTAGAGTATTTCTTATTACCCGAAGAAGACACGTAGCTATGAGCTCCCTTGACAAGAACGGCAACAGCAATGACTAACACCACTGTACAGATCAATAGTTTTTTCTCTTTAATTAGCATTCGTATTATGCATTAAAATGAGTAAATAAGATGGCCCTCTTGTGTCATTAGGTCAATGCCATTTTTCGACACAGTCAGGGAATAATCGAGCTGATTGCCCGGGCTAATCGTATAACTGTAATCCCCATTATAGAACTTGTAATAAGTAGTATGAAGAGAACCTTCTGCCCAACTTTCACCGTTATAAATAATCAAATCCGGCTTTGAAGAAATTGCTTTTTTTCTAGACCAGCAAACATACCTATATGTTTCATTAGGCATCATGTCTATACGAATCGTATACTTGATTGTCTCGAACATCATAATGGGAACCGAAAAGTCTTGAAGACTTGGATAGAGCCTTTTTCTCTGCCGTTCAACGCAATCACGCCATGAATTCTCGCCAACACTATTAAAGCCGATCCAAGACACATAAAATTCCCCATTATCGTCAATATCTCCGGCTATTACTCCATTATTTTCATATGTACAGTGTATCCCTCTCCAGCCATAACGAAACCACTCTCCTTTTTCAACAGACTCAATAAATGATTTGTCAATAAACTCGCCATAATGAACTAGGAACTCACCCTCGGACTCAATTGGTTTCAAGGGATACTTCCGGTAAAGTGGATACGAAACGCTCGCTGCAATAAGTTCTTTCCGCCCGTATTTCAAATCGTTTACAAAAGCTCTGATCGCGTGCTTTTCAGACGAAGTAAGCTCTTGAGCGCACAAATTGGCAGAAGCCAATACAACCGCCGCTAGAATAATAAACCTATTCATAAGGTATAATCAGACATGAAACAAAGAGTCAATGACCGAAACAAATCTTACAGGGGCGACGACCCATTTTCTTGGCCTCCTCGACTGTAACCTGTTTGATCTTATGCGTTGCATTTTGAAGGCCCCTGCAATCCTTACTGGAATGATATACGTGTGCCGTGTTTGACATCACGACATAAACTTTTTGTTGCTCAAGCGCTTCCGTTTCCCCTGCGTATAGAGAAACGACTGGAGTCAGTAAAAGGACCGCAAAAACCAGCAGTATTCTCAAGCAGACTTTTTTATGGTTTACACTCTTCATAAAGCACAATTAATTCGACCTCTATCGAAACGCCAATTGAGTCCGGGAACAACGAAAGCCGCAATGAAAAAAAGCCCTCTGAAAGCCACAACCGTTTTCTGCTCAGCCTCTTTTACTTTTGCGTTGAGACGCTTGCGTAGCAACTCCGGATTCTTAGTCAGCAACACCAAGCCGGCCACGAACATCGGCACAAACAAAATAGCCAATTAAAGCCATCCCTGCCAATAGTGAAATGATCCAGCCGGGAGGATTATCTGTAGTCCAAAGATGACAACTCCCAGAAACAGCTTCACCAGTGACTGTGTCAGCAAGCTCTTTTCCATACACTAATACTTAAAAAATGCCCAGCTCTTTAAGAGGCAACTGTTTTTTTATAACTAAAGACGTCTTTCTGTCAAGCGCCGCAAATAAGAACCTTCCAGTTATCGATTCCAATTCAGCAACAGTAACGGCATAATCCCGCAACTTGTATCCCTTGGGAGGCGCTTCGTTGGGCATATAAAAACCGATAGCTATGTAAGAGCCATTGTATGGTACTAGCAGCGCCTTGAAAAAAGCATCGGGCACCAGAATATCACTTTTACCCACCGTTCCATTCTTGTTCGTTCCGATAATCGGCCCTGTTACGATATACACCCTTCCGTATTGCAGCGCCAACTTACGTGTTCTCTCTTCCAGTCGTTTCCACACACTATTATTAAACGTCTTGTCCATCGGACAAACATTGGTCGTGTAGAAAGTGCCGGACATCGCTGCTTGATTGTACTTAAAATCTCCTGCCGGAGCCATATGTCCCCTCACCCAACCGGAATATGTATAGTCCCAATGTTCTGCAAGCGTATAACCATCCAGTTGGGGCGACGGATCAGGACTGAAATATTGTGGACGCTGAGCATCTCCTTCCATATCAGTATCGCGCAACTCATAGGCCACCCAGACTGGAATCATTGCAGCAGGATTATATGAGATGGTATGACCCAAATGCTTGACAATAACTTCCCCATTCCGAATCTCAGGGTAAGAAAACTCTTTCTGGGCCATCATCGGAATAACGGCCTGGAAGAAGAGAAAAACCAGTAATAGGGTTTTACGCATATATACTAGAAATCGCTCTTACTTCAATTGTTTCCAAAGATTACTCTCAGTCAACGGGATGACTTCTCCGTCCAAGGTTTGGAAGAAAAAGGATGAAAGGCTTGTTTGGATAGAGTACGCTTTGATATCTTTATCGAACCGAATGCAATACCGCCCGGGAGAAGATAGTTTTTCTACTGACGAAAAACCGTTATTGATATAATTCTTCAAGGAACTCCTATGGCGCAGCAACGAAGAGATATAACCCAAGTACTGAGGGCAGAGTACATCTTTTGTCGATATCTCCCCATATATCGTCAGTGCGTTGTAAATCAAATCCGTGTGAGGTTTCGACACATCCAGGAGCATTTGCTTGAAAGCATTTATGTCAAGCACTCCTTCGGGGGCAAAAACAGAGAAATCCAAAGCGTCAAGAAACTCTATTGCTTGATTGAAACACTCCTGTCTTACGCCGGTAAGCGAATACTTCAACAATAATACATAGAGTGTCCGAGCCTGTGGAGATGACTCAAAGACCACTCTTTTATTGCCAAGATCCATTAGGTAGAACTCGTAAGAAGAATCAAGCACGATTCTGCTTGCCACCTTGGACTCGGAACTAAGGTAGTCATAAAGAATCTTATAGTATCCTTCGTAAGAGATAAGATTTGATTTTGTATCAAGTTTGGACACAAACGTTAAAATACGCTCCTTAACCCTCTGCGAGATATCAATACAAAGAAAGTCCACCACTTTATGCCGGTCGCTTTCATCATCCAGCAAACTCCCGTCGTGCAGCTTGACTAGTAGAAATGCATCAAATGGTATATCGTCGGATTGCATTCCATGGCGGGAGAGAACCACATTACAGAAAGATGGTAGGTCCAAGGAGCGCAATTCTTCCTTTAAGTTCAGAATCCGTCCTTTATCACCAGCTGGAATCAAGTATTCCATTGACCGCTGCAACAAGCCGAAGCGCGATTCGCCCTGGACAGGACTCTCTTCAATATCCTGCAGAACACCTGGCAAATAAAAGAAATCCAAGCCAATGTCAGACAGAGCCTTTGAAACAAGAAGATAATCATACTTATCGTCTAGGACATCGTGTGGGGCCCTACAAAAGGTCTTTTCCAGATAGATAACCTGACGTGACAGGACGTCTGTCTGGCAGTCTGGGGCGCTGACGATTCGGCTCCAGGAACTTGATCGGTCATCAAGAGCCATTTCCACAGCAGACAACAGAATAGATTCTTCAAAATCGATATCACCGTCCGCCTTCATTATTCCAGACAGAAAATCCACGACATACCCGCGATACTTAGCAGAAAGTACCGATAGACACGCGACAGCACTCTGCATTGACATATAATGGATCATATCCATTTCTTCCTGTGGCAGATCGAGTTCACGCTGAAGACTGTCCAAAAAAGCAATTTCATTGCTGTGAATCCGGTTGTCGGCTTTTACCAGGTCGACGGCCAACTTGAACAAGGCCCGCTTTGTCGTTAGACTGAGTTCCCCCGAAATGTCGCAATTCAATTCCATATTGATATACCGAAGCTTGTTACAAATTTATGAAATATTACTTTATTCCCAATCGAATTCCAAATCCAAACGATTGGGTTTTCGCGCATTATCCAATAAAAACAATCACATTTGTATTAAAAAGTAGGTCGTAAGATGTCCGTGAGCAAAAAATACCTTTCAGATTGCCTGACCAACAACTCCAAACAGGTTCTTGAAGGTGCTGGAAAGAACATCATCCCAGAAGCAGAAAAGCAATCTTTATGGCTTAAATTCTTCGAGAAGTTCAAGGACCCGATCATTGTCATTCTCCTTGTCGTACTGGCTTTTTCGGTAATGGTTTCTTTATATGAAATCTTCAGGTTAGGGAAACCGTTGACTACGCTGATTGAACCCGCGGGAATATTCATAGCCATTATTCTGGCGACCGGCATTGGGTTCATCTTTGAAGTCCGAGCTGAAAAAGAATTCGATGTTTTGAATAAGGTCAAGGATGATCGTCCTGTGAAGGTCATCCGAAAGACCGGCAAGGGCAATAGGACACAATTCTACGAAATACGCAGATGCGATGTCTGCGTAGGAGATATCGTGCAATTGGAGAGTGGCGACGAAGTTCCTGCCGATGCGGTCATTCTTGATGCCGCTTCCACCAAGGTCGATGAATCCATTTTTACCGGGGAACCTTACACCGACAAATATGTTGTTATACCAGAGGATAAGAAAGATTCAACATTTCCGGCAAATATGCTGCTCCGAGGCACGACTATCATTGAGGGTATGTGTGTCTGCAAAGTGACCGCTGTTGGTCCAGACACAGAAGAAGGAAAGGGTGCAAGACTTATGCAAGAAGAGCCAGAGGCCGAGACCCCGCTAAGTCAGCAACTTGGACAACTAGGAACAATTATCACCAAGGCCAGCTACATCATAGCTTGCCTGATTGTTTTAGGAAGGCTTCTTTATTTCTTTTTCTTTGACGGAGACTCATCGAACAATACCGACTTAATCCAAATCCTTGAATTCCTGCTCAGTTCGATTATGCTGGCTGTCACGTTGATCGTGGTCGCAGTTCCGGAAGGACTGCCAATGAGTGTTACGATCAGTCTTGCCCTGAGCATGAAAAAGATGCTCAAAGAGAAGAACCTCGTTCGGAAGCTTCATGCATGTGAAACCATGGGAGCCACGACGGTCATCTGCACAGACAAGACAGGAACGCTTACCGAAAACAAGATGAAAGTACTCAGTAGTGAATTCTTTGTTGATGACTCTCTTCTGGCAAAGAGCATTGCTGTCAATTCTACGGCTGGCCTTTCCGAGGATGAAGCTGGGAATGTCAAAGCTGTAGGCAACCCGACCGAAGGGGCACTCTTACTGTGGCTAAAAGAAGAAAAAGGCCTCAATTACCTTCCCGTTCGTGATGACGCGGTTATCCTAAACAGACGGGTCTTCTCGTCTAGTACGAAATCAATGGAAACCACAATGGCGGATCCCGATAATGAAGGATTTGCCATTAGACTCGTCAAAGGTGCACCCGAAGTCATCTTGGCTCAGTGCACAGCAACACCCGAGGGGAAATCCCAAGAAGCTGTGATTCAAACGCTTACCGATTGGCAAAGCAAAGCTATGAGGACTTTGGCATTTGCCGTTCAGAGCATAGATCCCACGGGGAAAAAAGGTGATATTTTTTTGGCCGGAATTGTCGGTATAGCCGACCCAGCAAGAGCAGATGTCAAGGAAGCCATCGACATTTGCCAAGGACAAGCTGGCGTGAGAGTCATTATGGTTACTGGAGATGTTTCCACTACCGCTAACGAGATTGGTCGAGAACTCGGCATCATTGCAGAAGGCGAAAAAGGCCAAACCCTGACTGGCTCCGAGTTCGCCAAGATGGCTGACGAACAAGCCATTCAGTTGATCCCTAGGCTAAAGATATTATCTAGAGCGCGGCCCGAGGACAAGGCAAGGCTGGTAACACTACTTCAGCGAATGGGAGAAGTTGTCGCCGTCACCGGCGACGGGACTAATGACGCCCCTGCGCTAAAAAAAGCCCAAGTGGGGCTCTCGATGGGCGACGGGACTGCAAGGGCCAAAGAGGCAAGTGACATTACCATCATTGACAACTCTTTTTCCAGTATTAACAAAGGTATTCTTTGGGGACGTTCCATATATCTGAACATAAAGAGATTTATTCTCTTTCAAATGACGATTAACGTATGTGCTTGCTTCATAGTCCTTTTAGGTTCATTCATCGGTATGGAATCCCCTCTTACCGTCACGCAGATGCTCTGGGTGAACTTGATTATGGACACGTTTGCGGCTATGGCTCTCTCTTCTCTCCCGGCAGATCCGAGAGTGATGAATGACAAGCCCCGTGACCAGAAGAGTCACATCATTGATAAAAAAATGGGGCGTCAGATCCTCTGGGTCGGCGGCTTGTTCTTCGTCTTCCTTGCTCTTTTCTGGCAAGTACTATGGCACCTCGACATTACCAGCATGTCAGACCTACTTACCAGAGAGTCCCTGCGGGCATTTGTAACGCATATCTTCTCCGGACACCACGAGGGTGAAACCATGACAGGCTACGAAAAAGGGATTTTCTTTACCGTGTTCGTTATGCTGCAGTTTTGGAATTTGTTCAACGCTCGTTTTTTCAGAACAGGAAGAAGCCTTTTAGGCGACTTCTACACATTGCTGACCAAACCACAACTGGGGAGGAAATCAATCGGCCAAGGATTTGTTATCATCACGCTGGTCATTCTCCTAGGTCAGTTTTGCATTGTGAACTTCCTTGGGCCGGCTTTCGAAGTCGAAGCGCTGACGATGTCAGACTGGGGATTGATCATACTTGTCACCTCTCCTATTTTCGTCTTTCCCGATGTTATTCGAACCATACAAAAGGGAATCGGTCACAAGCCCGATTCCCTTTTGTATTAAACAATTCATCCTTCGCTTTCAGGATTACCTTCTTGGTCCGATCGTTCTATTATTTGGGGTGCTAGCGTATATTCCAATGCATCTAGTTTATCAGTCAATTCTTTTTCCATACCGGTAAACATTAAGGGGCCTATCTGTTCCTTAAAATCCCCATAGTGAAGAAGACCTTCGATGAAAAATGCGGGGAAGGCACTTTGAAGAGCTAACACCTTAACCTGCATAGACGGATTATTATTGAAAACAATGTCCGGAGCAACATCGAAGGCTAATCTCAGCTTTTCGATGAAGTCGTCGCCAACAGCATCCTTATTACACAAAATGAAATAATGGAAAAACGAATCCTGGACAAACCCAAAGTTGACCTGAGGGCACATATCTGAAGGTTTGCTTTCCGCCAATGTGTTCAGAAAAGCCCCGTCATCAAGTTGCCCGTTGAGATCAACAACCCTACTATTCATTGACGCAAGCCAGGATTTCTTTCCTTGCACATCGCAAATACCATCCAAGACTGACATTTGGATGTTGTCGAGGAAGGCTCCGATCGAGCCGGACAAATCCCCACTGAGCTTGATAGTTGCAGCTATTGATCTTTCAATCGCACGATAATCAAGGCCAAGTTTGGTGTTGAATGCAAAGACATGCCTGTATGGCGGTTGCGTGTATTGTTTGGCCCCTCCAATCAAATTCACCATATACGGATTGTCGGGGGACACCTCGGTCATCAAGTAGTCGAGTTCACGCATCGACTCATAAGCATTTGACGAAATGAGGGCGTGACAGTCTCCCGCATTGATATACATTTGTGGAAGAATTGCAAACAACTGGACATTACTGACGGGAAGAATACCGAATATCATATACGCCACATTGATAGCAATTGCGCTCCCAGTCCCACCCGACATAGATGATACCACCTTAATCGTGGGAATGACTGCTGATTCGGGAAGGCTGCTCAACGAGCCCAGAACAGCCCTGTAAACTTTATCATAATTCCAAAGGAATGCGAACTTCCCGTTAGTTCGAATATGACTGGCGCCGAACGAAGAAATCAAAGGCAGATACTTGATATTTTCATCCGGCATCCAGGTCTGCGTACCTTTAATGGCCCGAAAACTTTGAAGCGGTTTTGCAATATCCAGTGATACTATCTCATTTTCGGACAACGAGAGCCCGAAGAATGATTCAGAAAATGAAATAGCCAGAAAACGGACATTCCCCGGAACTGAACCGTTCTCACTGACATACTCTCTCTTAATACCATCAATGACTCTGGATCCGGCTCTACCGAGTCCGATGTAAAAAATTGGATCAGCCATAATCAGTATTTCTTGGATTTAAAGGTCTTTCTAAAATGAGCATCAATCTCCTCTTCTGAAATTTTCCATTTGGATTCCACCAACTTATCATAATTACTGAAGAAGAATGCTTTTTCCTGAAAATACAATGTAACCGGAGCAATCTCCTGAGGAAGTGCCTTGATTCTGTTGTAATGCAGGACGGCACAATCGTCATAAATAAGGTCCATCTTATCCGCATCCAGATACGCAATGGTGAGTTTACTGCTGGACGGCATACTCGTTCCCAAACCTTGATATTCGAACCAATCATATCCGGAGACAGCCACGCTGGGAAAGGGAACGCCGAGGGAACTGCAAAGGTCCTTAAACCGGTCCGCCCATTTGGTCTTGTCTTTCTTGTACTCCTGATAATTGTTCCGAAGGATTGGCACCACATCCTGAAGGATTGCGTACTCATTGGTAATGTTATTCTGCCAGAGGTTGATGGCATATTCAGGATCATCGAGTGGGAAGAAACTCAAGACAGCATTTTCCGTGAACGAATAATAGTAAGAGGCGTTGCCATAGTTCGGCAGGTTGGCCATAATATCGGTAATGAGCGTATACCGTCCAGTTTCAACAGAATCGACCATCGTAACAATATCCTGAAGTTCCCAATAAGCGCCTTCAGTCATCGATGCCCTCTTGGAGTTCATGCTCGCGGCTTCGTACTTCACGCTTTTAGCCTTATTGAGGTCTTTCTCCGCCGAGACGGCGACGGCAGCAGTCACTACCCCACCGACGGCTACCAGCAAGATAATCCCCAGTATTATCTTCGAAAGAGTTGATAATGTACTTTCAAACATATTCTGATATTATGCTGATTCTTGTTTGGTTTTTTTCGATGCGGGTTTCCATTGAGGAATCTCCGGATTAAAAAGATCAAGGCATTCTTCCAATGGAAGCCTCTTCATCTGAAGGAACGAAAGCTTGAAAGGAGACATAATATCAATATGCGATACCATTACCGAGAAATCCTTTTGGAATTCATTGTTCCACGTATGGATATCGCTGTTGATATCTGAACTCATCAATACCGTCGTCGTTGAGTTTATGCTTTCATCGGTCACAGGAGAGGATCCTATTCTGATGAACACTTCAGATTTTTCCTCCAGGTTTCGCAGCATCTCGTGAATATCGAACTCCCTGGCTTTTGCAAACTCAAAGTCAGTCTTCCCGGTCAGATAGCGGTAGACAGTAAAATCCTTCAAACTATCATCGAGAACGCCTATGATTCTATTCTTGAGTTTGTTCTGGAACACCACAATGGCATCATCGCTGATGGAATACCCGTCTTTGAACAACGCCGAGAGCCTTATATCCTTCGTGATCTCGTCGGAGTGCCTGTCATAGTACTTGTCAAGCGTCTCATTTGAGAGCAGGGAAATAAAAGGATCGCGTGTTTCAGGGCACATTGAACCGACCTTGGCCTTTTCCGTATCATACCACTCTCGCAGATTCAGTGTATAGTTGACCATCACTTGATACTTCTGCTCCAGAAGTCTGTTCTTTTCAGACAGTTTCCTGATCACAAGCCAAGGCATGAACATACGGATGCCAAGTGCCTTGGTATAAAGGCCGAGGTTGCCGACATTGCCCTTGCCCCCGTTCTTCCTGGCATATTCCATTGTCTCAAGCTCCTCATTGATTTCCGCGTGTTCTCTATGGATCGCTTTTCTTTGCTTCAAATAGGAGACCCACCAAATAACCATTGCAATAATCCCGAGACCGAACAGGACAAGGAACACCTTGGTCATCGGAATTACCGTCAGGATCAACCGATAAATAGCGCTCTTAGCCAGAAGCACACCCATTATGAGCAAAAGGATCACGGAAGCAAAGAACGAGATGTTTACCTTACGGTTCTGTTTATCCAAGGCTTTGATACGTCTGTCCTCACATTCTTCATTCTCGTTCTTCTGTTTCTGAATCTCCTGTATCTCCCACTTCAGGCGTTCCTCTGTGCCTGCCTTCAGCGTCGAACGGACTTCAGAGTTAACAAGACGCTTCTCAATCAAAGTATAGGCAGAATACAAGTCCGTCCTGTGCCTGACGATGGCCGCTTTTTCACGACGGGCTTCCCCGAGGAGAACCTTTATTATGGCGGCATTAATCTCCGGGTTGAGTTTATCAAAAGGAACCACTTCGTGAGAACCAAGATCCTTAACCTGATCGGCGGAAATGATGCTGGTTCCGGTAATAATACAGGCCTGATTCGTCAAATGGGCATCGGTTATATAAGAATACGGCATAAAGCAGTACCCCTTTTCGCCAAAATCGGTTCCCCAGGAGTTACGGACAACAAAAACCTTATTCTCATCACTATATCCGCAGATAACCATAGCGTGATTGCTCTCGATTCCCTCGTCATCGGCTTGTTTCACTTCATCCTCGTCAGGAAGGGAAATAAAGCCATGGTCCGGTTCACCAAACGAACTGAACAATCGTACTGAGACGGCGACAGGGTATCCTTCGTCCAAGGCAGCTTTGATGTGTTGTTCCTTTAGTTCAACATTCATCGCTTCGGTAACAAGGCGCGTACGGCCGTCTTCATAGGCCTCCTCTGAAGGTTTTTCGTTGATTCCCGTACCGTCGACATACTGGCAGAGCGATTCTTTACAGAGACCATCGGTCTGCAACGCCTGAATTGCATCATAATAAGAAGTACCCATCTCCACCACCGGGTCATCAGGGTGTCCGGTCCGTTTCAAAACCGCAACCCGGGTGTTATAATAAAGGTACCTCTCACTCAATGCTGAGTCCAGTTTTTGGCGTTTACCCAAAATGTACTCAAAGATACTGGTCAAAGCGAAAGAAGTGCAGGAGCCGACTCTCCCCTGATCTTTTATGAAAGTGAAATGCTTGCGCAAATCAACACTCTTGGGGAGGCTTGTTTTCCTGGGAGAATACGTTTTCTCCAAAGGAATGGTTTCAACCTTGTAGAACTTATATGTCTTGTCACCATAACGGAAGCCATCCTTCGTCAACACTTTGTCTTTTTCTACACTTTGGACTTTCTGCACATTGCAGTCGCCGAGATCTTTCTCCAATGTTCGAATATACTCTGTCTGACGGCGAATCTTAACCTCGTCAGCCTTGAGATCCTTGCACATTTGAGAAAAGTTAATCTCGTCTTCACCCAGCGCCGCAAAAGTTTTGAAGGATTCCGGATAATCGCTGCGTTCCTGTTCGGACGAAGCGGGTATATCGACATACAGACCCTCCGGTGTCTTTTTGTTCAGGAGATTGTTAGCCTTGACGAACATTTCGATGCAGTCTGCATAGGTGTCCCTGAACAAAAGCTGCTCCGGATTGAACATATCGCCTGTCATAAGTTCGTCATCCATACCCAGGAGTTGCGCGAGAGTCACCCGTTTTGTGGGCAGGGAAATCGACTCGTCATTGAGGAAAGATGTGATGCACGACACCAGTTTTTCAATGTCTCCATCAATATCCTTTATCGCCTGAGCATTGATATCCTCCTCGCTCTTTCCTTCCGTCAAATACCCTTTGACCCTATGCTCATAGAACCGATCATAGAACTTATAACGTTCCTCATCGCCCATAAGCGCTTTTTGGACAATCTGTGACGGCCCATTGACATCAACGCTGTCCTGGTCCACCCCCTCGCGTTCAAGTATTGTCACATAGGCTCTGCTGAGCAGATACCTGACATAATAATACTTGTCCAAGTTCAGGACACAGAGACCGAATGAATGAATCGGGCGCCCCTCAATTTCCGCATTGGGTTGAAAGATATCGTTGTATGAATTCATCGTGGCAATAGTATACTCCCCTATTACCCTGACGAACGAATCCCAATCCAAATCAAGGGACAAACCGTGTGCATTGCAGTTCTGCATCACGACAATATGCCCCAATCGCTTGGCTTCGGAGGAACTTTCCTTGAAGGCAACCGCATCCTTAAGGATAGATTGTCCCAGCTTCTGATACTTGATAATTTCAGTTGGCAGCTCTGCCTGCTTTTCTGCCGGAACAAACAGATAAGCAAGGTCGGATGAGAACAGGAACAAGTCAACATTGATGTTCCTGTTCTGCTCGCTGATCGCTTTGATGAGAAGTTTCGCAAGAGGCCAAAGCGACTCGTCATACATCGGCAAGTAGATACAAATGTTCAGAACAGCCTCACGGCTCTTGCTGTTGATGGTTACCCGCTTGTCGAACAGACGGCTGAAATAGTTTTTCAAATGGTCCAATTGATCCTTTTCACCGATGGTATTGTCTGTCTGCAACTCCACCTTGAAAGGGTCATCGGGTTCAGAATTGAACTGATGAACGAGGCCGTTTTCTGCCGCAATGCGCTGCGTAGTCTTAAAGACCAGGCTGCCTTCTTCACGAGTACACAACATACCCGTGAAAAAGTCAGACAAGTCCTTATCTTCGTAGCTGAGGACATAACCCATCAAGTTGCGTATGGCGCCCTCATAGGCGCTGCCCAGCATCAAATGAATCATATGCCGATAAAACATGAATTAACCTACCTGTTTTCGAGGCTCGGAACGAGTTTCTTTCTTCTGTACGCATCCTCATCCTTGATGAGGCTCTTTGTTTTGACATAGCCGGCCCCATCCAGAGTTGATGCATTGACAACACTGACCTGGGAATACTCTTCTACGTATGTGGCAAAATCACATTTTGAAATCTTGCCATAAAGCTCCGCAGCCGCCTTCTTTCCGATTTCATCCTCTTTCTTGTGAATGGCGCTGAGAAGATCGTCCTTGCTCTTCAGCAGGCGCTTGTTCGCCTTGAAATCCTCATATGCGAACCAACGCGCTTCAGAGCCCTTTCCTTCATCGGGCCCGCGAAGTTTGTACATAAAATCATTGGAACCGTCTCCCTTGCAAAGAGCAGGACTGTAAACGAAGTATCGGGTTCCATCTCTCTTGACAAAGCCAAAGATAAGGCCCTTTACCCACATCTCCAGAACGTCATCCTCTTTTTGCTGATTAGGCGCGAAGCCATAGTGAAGGTCTTCCAATTTGGACTGAAGACCGGCATCAAAACTGAAGCACTTCCTTTCACTATACCTCTCATAATCTCTTTGCTGACGTTCAATAGTAGCAATTTGGAAAACGGGATACACGCCCTTTTGACGGAAAATCATAATGCTCTTATCGGTAGGAGCAGCCGCAAAAGTAGGCTTTGTCGCGCCGGTTTCGGCTTCAAGCATCTGCTTGATAATCTCATCCTGGGCAATGGCGCCATCCTTGCCGCCTACCACAGAAATATAGAGAGCATTTCTGAGGGCGCCCTCATTGGTATAACCATTATTCTTGATGTCGAGAACGATCTCAGCCTTTCTAAGCGCCTTCTCAAATAACTTGCGCTTTTCGTCATCGCTCATTTTGAGGATGATCGTCTCCACGGACATCTCCTCAAAATTGGCTCCTGCCAAGGAAGTAGTAAAACCGAGAATAACCTTCGTTATATCATCAGATGTCATATCCTGCATCGTGAGGATATTCTCGTCTTTGAGGCGCTTTGAGAAAGCGGTAACCGTACAGTCGGTATCCTTGTCGCCATCGACGGGGTGAGATGCCGCCAGATCAATCTGGAACGGGTTCACATCGTTGCATGTGATTTCAATATTAGAGAGAGACTCCCGCAGGTTCCTCCCAACACTATTAAGCCGTTTTGAGGTTTCCTCAATGGAAGACTTGAACCCATTGACATATTCCTTCAGTTCCAAAAAGAACTGAGAAGCCTTTTCGTGCCGGATTCTCTCAATATCGTACTTAACAAATTCATACTGAGCTTCGGCAAGATCTCCGGCGAAATCAGTCTTGGAGAATATCTTCTTGTGCTTCCATCCATCAATAACATCCCTGACAGATGATTTATACTGAGGGAGTTTCTGATTTAAATCCAATAACTCTTCCTTCATTTCCTTGAGGTACAGATTGAGGAAGTCGGTCAGTTTATCAATGAAAGCAGACGCAGCGGAGAGACCGCCCTCGCCTTTGGAAATATCTGACAATTTGGCGAAGAAATGCGACTTTACAGACTCCAGTTTGGGCCCATAATTTTCAGAAATGGTCTTAGTCGCCCGATTGACAGTATCCGAGATATACGACTCGCTTTCAGCTTCAGCTTTATCAGCTTTCGTCGCGGCTACTGTAGCATCCGGAATCTTACTGAACTCATATAAAGAATTAAGGAGCTGATCATCTTCATGCTCTCTAATATTATTCATATTTACCCAAGCCAAGGCGATCTCGTCGATAACATTCAAATCGGCATGGCCAATCATATTGGAAACAAGCTTCTGCGCAGCCTTAAGGCTATATTTCCTGCTTAACTTCTTTGTGTCGACAAGAATCTCGCATAAGCCGAATCCGCTGATCCAGGCCTTCTTATCTTCGATATCGAGGGAACCGTCAATCATCAGCTGCTTGAAGTTGTCAAGATCCGCCGCACTTGCAGACCCGATGGAACCCGAAATGGCTAAAAGCGCTTGACCAATCATAGTATAGAGTTGATTGGGATCATTATACTTGTCACCATTTTTATTCATATTGTCAACCAGATACACCAAATCAAACGGCAAGTAGTTCGTCGACCTGTCGTCATCAAGCAGGGCGTAGTGGAACGGGTTGTCGGCGTCTGTATAGGTCATAAGGTAATCGGTGTCAAGAAGGGCTCCATACGCATTGGCGCCAACGAATTGGCCGCATCCCTGGAACGCATTGGGGAGGACGGCATATGCCTGGAGAACACAACGGTCCCCATAAAGATCCTTGATCAGATACGCGGTATTGAGGAAAGTTCCACATCCGGTACCGCCACTGAGCGAGAACACCAGGTAGATCTGGATCTTGTCATCGACAAGTTCCCACTTTCCTTTCCCGTCATTCGTTGCATTGGATACACGATCGACGACATTCCTGATGCCATTCTCGACTTTGGAATAGTTGATGGTGAAGGAAAACCGGCCATTTGTCCGAATCTGCCCCGCGCCATTGGCGGACAAACCGGTAAGTGCCGCCACATTGTTTCTATGAACCCATGCAAAACGGTCCCTATGAGCATGATAGTAGTCGAGAGGACCGGCCATCGTCATTTTAACCTGCTCGTTGGCATCGAGTTTCACGCTTTCGCCGTTTACACTTTTGATCTCTTTGGAAAACTCTTCGGTACTGGTATCTATCCCAAGGAAACCAATAATCTCCGGAACCTTGCCGAATGCATCCTTGTAAAGTTGTTTGGTCTTAAGAATGGATTTCATACCAGTTCCGCCGAGACCGATGAAAACAGATCTTTTAAGTTTAGTCGCCATAACAATTGATAATTATTTATGATTAATTTCTTTTCGCATAATATTCGACAGCAAAATCTCCATCGAGGCTTTTGATTGTCTTTATTTCATTCATATCACCCGAAGTCTCAACACCGAACGCCTTCTTATTGGCCAACACAGATTTTGTTTGAAACTTGCCATCTCCGGGAGTTAATGAGATCTCACCGGGGAGTCCTTTGATTCTTACGTAAATCACTTTCCCAAGGAATAATCTCTTCAAAAAAGACTGGGACTTATCATTGGGCGTCAAGACTATTTCTTTAGCGCCCACAACCGACTGGTTGTAGCCTTGAATGTTTTTCCGCCCCCCATCAACCATCACGAAGATCTTTTTAATCTGAGTACTTTTGAACTTTGAGAACAGAACGAGTTGGGCAAGGATTATCCAGGCGACAAGTATGGACAAAATGGAGAACAAGGTAATATCCGTGCCGACTCTTAGAGGATTTGCCACCTTCTTGTTTTTCCAGTTGACCGTAGTATCGGCAATCCAGGGATCCTTCCCAGGCTGCCTTTCGTTGATTTTTACGAGACCCGGATTGTCGACCACCTGAAGATTCCAGGTAAACGTACGGGTCTCGTTGAGTTGGGATTCATCCAAAACTATCTTAATTTCTGTCTGCTTTGCGCCAGATTTTGGAACAATGGTAATCGTGTTGTCTTCGGATTTTTCACCATTGACATACAACTGCGCGACTCTGATGGGAATAGCTTTGGCATCATCGTCACAGAGTTGCAGGACAAGCGGTTTGTCAATCTCTTCACACTCCGCAAAATCTGTATTGATGACAGCCTCGATGGTCACAGGAGGCTGTTTCTTCCAAAGAAAATTCTTGAATGACTCTGTCTTGAAATTAGCCGCCCCGTCAACATCATATTTCTCTTTGCAGGAAGAAAGAGAAAACAGGGCCACGACGGCAAGAAAGCCAATAATAAAACTCTTCATATCCACGTCCTCCTATTCTTTAGTTGACCAACTGATTGTTACACGAGGCTCGACTTTCATTACCAAAGAAATGACCGTTGAAGGACTGCTGACTTCAACCAGATCACTGCACGTTGCGTCTTTTGAGCAGGTTGCTACGAGAGTCAGGTCACTCGCAGACGGAAGCGTCGCCAAATTGTCTTCAAACGATTTCTTAAGTGTAATCGGTATCACGAACTTTCCATCAACCACTTTTACGGGTGCTGCAGGATTGATTTCCACAAATTCATTCTCTTCAATGGAGAAATGGAACACGCTGTTATCGGGAATGGGAAGATTATCCTGCGATATACACGGAATTTCTATCGAACCCTTTCCATTCGTTGCTAGTTTCCCGTCAAAATAATCACGGACATAAATAGATGCATTCGGTCCAACAGAAATAAACACCATCTCGCCGATATCTGTACCCGGAGGAACAACAATAATATTAGAATCATATTTCGCCAAATCCTCGATAGCACTACCTATCGAACCGTTAGCCTCATCGGTAAGCATAACATACACAAGATGGTTCCCGCTCCCTTGTGTCTCTTTATTACCCTTCCAATTCTGTAAAAAATTCAGAAGCTTTGAGCCCTCATTATCCGACGGCTCTCCGTCCGTAAGGAGGATAAGCTTATTGATTCTGTCTTGTGTGAAATAGTTGACAGCTTTTTGAAGACAAGTAGCCGTATATGTTCCTCCGCTTTGAAGCCCATTCCAATTCATTATCTGATCACGGAGCTGATTCTTGCCTGCAGCTGTCGCATTAGCCTTGAATTCGCCAACAATTTCGTTTCTAAAAGGGAGGATAATAATCTCCGTGGACTCCTTTTGAACCTGCATAACCATATCGATAAGAGTCTTGCGAGTTGCGTCGAAGATATCCTTCTTTTGGTTGTAATTCCAACCCGACTTGGCATAATCAAAATCAGGTTTTGTCCTTTTTGTTCCTTTAGGGCAAGAAGCATCATGCGTGGCCCCCACCATTGAGATTGTAACATCCCAAAGGAAGATTCGGCGCTCCTTTTTGAAAGAATCGTCCTGTTCGCGCTGCTGAGCGGATGCTGTTACCGCACCTGCCGAGAAACAAGACATCCCCATCACGAGGATTGCGATGGAAAGAAATAGCGAATATTTCATAGGTTTAATTAATAAAAAGTTTCTATTCCATTGATCAACTCAACTATTAATCATCTTCATCTGAGTCTAGAATGGATTTAATATGAGCCACCGGAATCTTTCGATCGCCGTTACGAGATACTCCAAACTCCATCGACCTCATAGTCTTTGTATTGCCACATAAAAGAAGAAAGATCTTCTTCACTAGATTTTTTGAAATAGCTGTATGCTTCAGAATGTTTTGAAGGCTATTAGGGAAATGCCTTGCCTTCTTGCGAAGCTTCCGTAAAAGCCGCCGCTCTACATCGTCAATTATTTCGTCTTCGCCAATTTGATTAATAAGCCAAGTAGCTTCCTGATCGTCAATGGATTCCGGGGAACGATCATCATCAAGGATGTAATCGCATATGGCCTGTATAAAGAAACGATTCCACTCTTTTAGATTCCCAAAATCGTTTAGTTCCTTTCTGAGTTTGAAAAGGAATTCAGCCTCCTTCTGTCCAATCTTACCATCTGAATAAACTAGTTCGCGCAACGATACAACGTCATCGAACGTAATGCTGCCGCTATCTACAATAGCTCGTCTTATTGTTTCCAAATAATCCATATCTCCCGAAAAACAACGTATCCTGCCCAACAATAGTTGTTGATCACTATGTTAGCGATTTGTCCGGCATCCCAAAATAAAAAAACTATCAATGCAATCCATACAAAGTTACTTATTTTTTCGAATCATACCATTATTTTTAGGAAACTATCTTCATGTTGTCCATAATTAACCATAAAGAAGACTGTAGGTGAGAATCTATGGCTTGGTTTTTATTGCTTAGGTGGATGTTGGTTTATGATTGTAGGTAAAGCGGCACAAGGATTATCGAGCCATTCATACATTAGGATCATTTTGATAGACTTCCTTAATAAGAGTCGTATTTTCAATACGCCACCGCCCGGTAACAACAACCTAAAGCCCGTTACAAAATTCGCAAAAGTAGTGATGTCGTCAGAGCCTCCAAATCTCTGTCAGTATATTAGTTGAGTTCGCCATCCCTACCCCAGCACCTCCCAAAACTCCTTCGGCAAAAACACATTCGGCAGGTTGTAGGCGAGGCCGAAGAGCGGGGCGATTTGTTGGGCGGTGAAGCCGGCGTGGCCACAGCCGATGGGGGTGACGAGGAAGGTCATTTCGGGATGTATGTCGGCGAAGCGGATGAATTCGTCGACTTCGCGGGCGATGGTTTCGAGGGAGGCGCCCATCGTGGGGATGGCGTAGCTGCGGCCTTGGAGGCCACGGCCCTGGCCGTAGACGGCGCCGAAGCGTTTGAGGGCGAGGCGGGCGGCACCGCCGTTGTGGTGGCCGGCCGCGTTGCTGCCGAAGACGAAGATCTGGCCGTCGCGGAGGGAATCGGTACGTGGCGGCGTCACACGGGTCAGGGCCTGGCGCGAAGCGAAGAAGTCGTCTTCAAAATCGATCCGTTCGCCCGATGCCTGGGCACGGCGCACTTTCTTATAGTATTCGCGGCGGCTGGAGCGGACCCGGTCCCACATTACCGATGAGCCCTCGATGGTGGCTTTGAAATCCATCGTGCACTTGATACCCAGACCTTTGGCGGTCCGCGCGGAGTCCTGATTAGCACCGATGTAGGTAAAGACCCAGCCCTTGGCGGAGAGGCTGTCCACCAGTTCTTTGATCATGGCGCCCGTGTAGTGGCGCGATGCGTTCTCATAGCCATCAGTGACGATGGTAACCAGCACGTGGTCCCCTTCCTTCACCACTTTCTGCAGACGGGTGATGGACTTCCCCATCGCGTCGTAAAGCGGAGTCATTCCGTACGGATTGTACTGCTCCGGCTTGACGTCCGGCACATTCTCGATCTTCTGGTTGTCGATGATCAGCCGTACGTCGGGGCGGTCGCCGCCCTGGTCGAAAGTGACGAAGCTGAGCATCTGGTTGTCGGCGGGGTTCTCTTTCTGCGCCTGACGGATGGTCTGGATGGTTTCATTGACCCCGGTAAGAGCCTGTTCGCGGATGTCGTCCATGGACCCGCTTTCGTCCAGGACAATGAGATTGTAGATACGCGTTTCTGCAGCTGTCTGGTTCATAACGATAAGGTTTTTGTGTAATTTTTACGCAAAAATAAGGGGTAAATTTCTATTCTCCAAATTTTTTGTGTAAAAAATACACATATTGCTTGCAAGCGCGCCTGAATTACCTTATCTTTGCAGAAACAATGCAGAACAAATGACGAAAGGACAATACATTTACGAATATCCGCATCCGGCCGTAACGGCGGACTGCGTGGTTTTCGGATACGACGGCAAGGAGCTCAAGGTGCTCCTGATCAAGCGCGGTAAGGAGCCGGAAGCAAGCACCACGGCATATGTCGGCGAGTGGGCGCTGCCGGGCGGATTTCTCGAAGTGGAGAAAGATAAAACCATCGCACACACGGCCGCGCGCGAACTGAAAGAGGAGACGGGGCTCCGGCTCACCGTCAAGGATTTCAAGGAAGTCGGCACCTTCAGCGACATCCATCGCGACCCGCGCGAGCGCGTGATCACCATCGCACACTATGCCCTGGTTAAGCTCGCCCAGGTCGAAGCCAGCACCGATGCCGACCGGGCCGACTGGTTCAGTTGGAACGATATCCCCCACCTGGCCTTCGACCACGACAAGATCCTCCGCGTTGCCTTCTCGCGCCTCAAGCGCGACATCCACTTCGAGCCTGTAGGTTTCGACCTCCTCCCCGAGGTCTTCACCCTGCCCCAGCTCCAGAATCTCTACGAATCCATCCTCGAAGTGAAATTCGACCGCCGCAACTTCGCCAACAAAATGAAGCACTACGCAATCCTCACCGAAGTCGAATCCCCCACACCCCGCCGCGGCACCCGCACCCCCGTCCTTTACCGCTTCGATAAAGAGAACTACGACCGCCTGAAAGGAAGCGGTTTTCAACTGGAGTTCTAAACCGGATTCGCCTAACAGGAATTATCCCTTCACAAACCTCCGCACATACTCCGCAATATCCTCCTTCAGCGCCTCCGAATCTTCCGTCTCCAGGATCTCGATCTTATCGGCCAGGCCTAGATAGAAGCGGCGGACCGCGGCGAGGCCGTTGAGGTGGGTGTCGAGGATCCATTTGTTGTTCTTTTCGGGGTCGGGATAGAATTCTTCGGCGGGGAGGCGTTCGGCGCAGGAGTATTCTTCGAGGAGGTAGTTGCGGGCAGCAGCGGCGAGGCGGAGCTTGATGTGGTATTTCTGCTGGCCGTCGCCTTCGTCGAGCCAGCGGAAGACGTCGGGCTGTTTGGCCTTGGTCTGCTCCATCGGGAACTTTCCCTCAAGGCGCTCGATCGCAGAGATGCGATGCAGGCGGAATTGCTTGTTCATATGGCTGGCCAGGTCGTAGCAATACACGTTCTCGTCGTTGTAGAACAGGCAGATGGGCACCACGCGCCGGTCCTGCACTTCCCCGCTGTTGCCGCTGGAATAGCCCTTGAACAGCAGCTTGCCCTGTTCGTGGATGGCTTCCTGGATTTGCACGACGAAGTCGATTTCCTTGTCGATCTTTTTCAACTCGCGCAGACGCTGCGCGATCTGGCCGGGCGACATCTCGATGGTCCGGTTGCCATTGCGCACGTAGGCCTTGCCGCCCGTGCGAGTCTTATCAGGATACAGGTACGCAATCTCATACTCGGACGGCGCGACGGTGATCCGGATGGCATCGACATCCTCCGTCACTTCGATCCGGATGTTTCCCTGGAGCGACTCG
>JAEEGL015973037.1_pt1 | contig 32613 bp, 20 predicted proteins | sample 9134231 | NCBI WGS metagenome assembly JAEEGL01 (sample SAMN16246548, study PRJNA631951) | gut metagenome | biome: gut microbiome; feature: rumen; material: fiber-attached | host: Bos | place: Iran: Karaj | collected 2018-10
GCCCCGGCAGACCGTGAGCCAGAAATACGACCTGGAATACGGCCAGGCGGAGATCGAGATGCATGTGGACGCGGTGAAACCCGGCCAGAAGGTGGTCATCGTTGACGACCTGATCGCCACGGGCGGCAGCGCGGAAGCGGCTGCGAAGCTGGTGGAGCAGCTGGGCGGCGAGGTCGTGAAGATGATCTTCGTAATGGAGCTTGCCGGGCTGGAAGGCCGGAAGAAACTCGGCAAGTACAACGTGGATTCGTTGATCGTTTACGAAGGAAAATAACGATTAATTCATAATTCATAATTCAGGATTATACTTTGTAATTCTTTACATTCAATCAGGAAGACAAGGGAAAAAGAACAGCGCTCCGGTATCCCGGGGCGCTTCTTTGTGCTTCTCATTATGAATTATGAATTCTTAATTTTGTATTATCTTAGTGTCCTGCGTCGAAGCGGATGGAGTTGATGATCGACTTGACCGTGTTCTCAACAGAAGGGTCGTCAGCCGAATAAGAGAATTCCATGGTAACGCTGTTGCCCCGGTCCATCCAGGTGTAGGTGATGCATATGCCGGATGCGTCTTCCGACCGGGTATAGAACATTCTCATGCCGTTGATCGTGACATAGCCGGAATCCGTTTCGTTGCCGGTGAGGACTTCGAACGTTTCCGTGACCTCTCCCTGATAGATGGCGAAGGCCTGAACTTTCAGTTTATTTCCGTGCCAGTAGAAACAGAGATCCGAACCGTAGAATTCCGGTTCCTCCACAAAATGATCCGGGAGTTTCACGGAGAAGCCGCCTGTTTCGCACGGTTGCCTGTCCGCCAGCGCGGCGGAAAGCGTGAACACAAGCGCCAGCACCAGAAGCAATCCTGTCAAACGCTTCATGGAATACCTCCTTCAGAAAATGCTCCGACAATAGAACGATGGATAACAGAGATTCCCTGCAATCGATTACTATATTCTGTAAACGTTCTTTTTTCAATAGAATCATAGCATAAACATATTCAAAACAAAAGGGTTTTTTTGTCCGGGCCGACCGGAAACCTCCGGACAGCGGTGAAAAGTCTGTTTTTCTATAATATTTTTTTATAATGAAGATAAATTTTGCATTGCTGACAAATTTTTCCATAAATTATGTCGAAAAAACAAACAAACCGTGATATAATAAAAAATTGGATTAGTGTATCCTTTTACGCTTTTCCTTACCTGAAGCCGGAGGACTGACGATGAAGCAGAGAAACCGCAGACTGGTTGCCATTCTGTGCGCTCTGTGCATGCTGTTCACAAGCATGCCTGCTTCAGTGTGGGCAGATCCCATGCCGGCTACCCCGACAGATCTGCTGCCGCTGGATCCCGCCGAACCTGAACAAGACACCGAACCAACGCAGACAGAACCGGAAGAAACTGAAGAGCCGGAAAAGACCGAAGAACCGGAAGAAACAGAAAAACCGGAGCCTGTCAAACCGGAAGCGGACCAGGAAGTGACCGGCAGCGACGACCTTACAGTGACCGGCAGCCTGGGAGAGAGCCAGTCCGGGGAATATCTGATCCGCTTCATCCCGAAGAAGGACCAGACCCTGTGCATGATTCTGACAACGGACGGAGAAGTGAAAGCTTCCGTTACAGACGAAAACACAGACTCAACAAAGAAATTTGCTTTTGACCACATCGATGAGGAAGGCCAGACTGTTCAGACCCTGCTGTACTACAAAGTGAAGCAGGACAGCGCCTACCTGATCCGGGTTGCGGGCAGCAAGCCGGCAGACTTTACCATCAGGCTGGTGAAGATGAGCATCCTGAAAGCGGAAGAAGCGGAAGAAGAGACGCTTCCGGAAATTGCGACGGAGGAAACGGCAACACCCGAACCGACAGATACACTGACTGATTCTGCCGAAACACCACAGGAAGAAACACCGACGGAGACTCCGGCAGGAAACATGACTGATATTCCGGACGAGACTTTGGCAAGGGAACCGCAGGAAAACCCGACGGAAACCCCGGACGAAGACAAGATTGCGGAACCGCAGGAAAATCCGACGGAAACCCCGGACGAAGACAAGACTGCGGAACCGCAGGAAAATCCGACGGAAACCCCGGACGAAGACAAGACTGCGGAACCGGCAGCGGATTCGCCGGAAGAGGCGGCGGAACATCCGGATGGGGACCAGTCGGGCGAGCCGGCGAAGGAACAGGAACAGCCGGAAGAACAGACTGAAGACCCGGATGAGACCCCGGATGAAAACCAGGCAGGGGAATCATCAGAAAAACTGCCGGAAGTACCGACAGAGAACCCGGACGAAAACCAGGCAGGGGAACCATCAGAAAAACTGCAGGAAGAACCGACGGAGATTCCGGCGGATACCCGGACTGCGGAACAGGCAGATGTTCCCGCAGCAGAAAAAACAGAAACGACCGCGGCAGAAAAGATTACGGTCACTGTGATCAAGACGGAGCCGGAGCAGGCTGATGAGCCTGCCGTTCCTGCCACTCCGACGGACCTGGCTTCTGCAGGATATGCGATGCCTTCTACCCCGACAGACCTGGTTCCCAAGAGAGAAGAACCGGTTGAGATCCGGATCGACGCGACAGCTTCCCCCGTGGAAGCCTGGATCACGTTTATGTCTGACGCGGACATCCCGCAGGATGCCGTACTTCAGATCCGGGAACTGACGGAAGAAGAGCAGGAAGCTTATCTGGCCCGGACGGTCCGTACACTGAAATGCGAAGACGAATCCTATCTCTATTACACAAAATACCTGGAGCTGACGCTTCTCCATGACGACGAAGCGGTCAGACTGAACGCGCCGGTCACCGTTTATGTGAACCTGCCCGATGCCATCGAAGGAGTTGACGCGCTCCAGGTGGTGCGGTTCAAGACAAGAACGGCCAAACTCCTGGACAGCGTGATATCCGGTCAAACGATCTCGTTCAGCACGGACTCCCTCAACGTGTTCGGCATCGGCAACGCGCTGACGCCGCTGACGACCCAGGAAACGGAACTGGCCTCTGTGGAAGTGCTGGGCTTCTCCGTGGACGCGGAAATCAGCCTGAAACAGACCGAAGCGCCCGAGGTTGAGGAAGGCCTGGAAGTGCTCGGCTCCTTCACCGTTGAGGACCAGACAAAGGCTGCGGCCGGGGAAGAAAACCAGAACGGACTCTGGATCAAAGCCGAACTGAACGAGGACGCGGAACTGTCCCCGTTGGAAAGCGTATCGCTTTACCGTGTGGAGGACGGTCAGGCTGAGGTCCTGATGGAAGACCTGTCTGAAGACAACGGAATTACCGAACTGGATGCGCAGCAGGTGGCTGTGATCAGGGATACCGGTTACCGCCACCTGACGCTGACGGTCAATCCGGATGAAAACAACGAAGATCAGCAGGTTACCCTGGACGGTATGATGCCGAAGGAAGCCGAAGCGACCGTAGTCGACGTGACGGAGCAGTACACAGATTGCTTTGCTGCGGAGGCGGCAGGCGAGGAACCGGCACAGGAAAACACTGCAGGGCAGGAAGACCTGGAACAGACAGACGTAACCGGGGAAACATCCGGGGAAGAATCTGCCGGAACCCGGACAACACTGGCTGCTTTTGAGATCAGCATCAGCCACAGCGAGGGCGAATACCAGCCGGACGAAGAAAAGCCGATCAGCGTGGAGATCATCGACAGCCGGATCTCCGCGGACCGGAACATTGAGCTGTGGCATATCAAAGACGACGGCACCCGGGAACAGATCACTGATTTCACCGTTGAAGAGGGCAGGATCGCCTTTGAAGCGGCGGGCTTCTCCGTATATGTGGTCATTGACCATGAGGATAATACGGTTGTCAATCCCCGGGTGGAGTTCCACTTCATCAGCAAAACGGACGCCGACGCGCTTTCCACCGGAACAATCGCCTATTATGTAACCCCGCGGTATACTTTCCGAAACATGAATCCTGATACCCAGCACAATATCCAGTGGACCCAGATCCTCCACAATTCGGAGTCCCTGGAGCTGATCACGGATCCGGGCAATGTATCGGGAATCGGCGGAATGCCGGATCAGTTCTTCTACGGCTGGTATGTCGTTGATCCTGTTCAGATTTCCGGGTCGTCGGACAAATACGGCGTCGGGATTTCCGATACAAACCTGTATTACTCCTGGCCGGTGCATCCCGAAGCGGTTTCATTCGGGAAACCCATCACCATTACAGAAACAAACGTCCGGATCGGCGATACGATCCACTGGAGCATGGAAGGCGTTTCCGGTTCCGGCGAAGTGGACAGCGACGGCACGCTGCACGTGCTGCTTGCGCCTGTCTATAAAAAATATAATTTCGTCAATTTCATGCTCTACGCAAGAGAAGAAAACGAAGAAGGCCAGCAGTCGACGCCCGCGGCGAAGAACCTGATGACCCGAAAGCTGATCGCCATGGGCAGCGCGTCTTCCGTGGAGGTCAAGATCAGCGACGTCCGTTCCAACAGCAAGGATTCAACCCACCTGATCTTCACAGGCTGGGAGTACAAGGATGAACACGGCAACTGGGTCCAGAAGCAGACCGTGGATTACGAAGGCGCGGAGAAGACGGATCCGGGCAGGGACGGTGTATACCTGACGAACCTGTCCATTGATGACGAAGCCAGCATTGACCTTTATCCCATCTTTGTTGAAGCGCGCTGGGTGGACTTCGTTTCGGGCATCAGCGGCGTCGGAGCGACGTTTGTCGGATCCCGCTTCCTGGAAGCCTGGGGCCGGGCACTTGATGAGGATGACCAGACCATCCCGCGGAACGACGGCCAGAACGTTTTTGAATCGCTGCCGGTGCCCGAACGCCCGGGTTATGATTTTGCCGGATGGTATGCCTTTGCCACGACGGACCCGGAAACAGGCGATATTACGAACCTGCCTGATGACCACAACCCGCAGCCGATGACGATCAACTATGTTGATACAACAAACCAGGACAACTATGTCACATATCCGGTCCATATGGACGCAATGAACGCGGTTCCGATTACGAACGGTTCAGGAGAGATCATTTATTCCGGGACATTCACCCTGGGCACCGGAAACGGTACGGTGAAACTGTTCGGAAACGAGAACGGGAAGCTGAAGTTCTACGAGGCCATGGACCGCCTGAAGCTTTATGCCAGATGGACGCCGGCTGATACAAAGCTTACCGTGATCTACTGGACAGAAAACGCGGAGAATGACAACTATACCGCCAGCGCGGCCAGGACCGTTACCACCAATCAGCTGCGCGCCGGACTGGGAAGGGAAGATATTGTTTCCGGAACCACGATCACGCTGCAGGATCTGGTGGACTGCCAGGATACGGATTTCCATGTCGGTGTCGCCAGCAACGAGATCCTGGACGACGTGGGAGCCGTTCCGAAAAAGGAGGATCCGAACGCCCTGGTTGCGCGGGAGGAAATCTTCTTTGAACTGAATGAGGATCTGTCCGATGCATCCCAGGTGATCGACGGACAGGGCGAAACGGTCTTCAATGTCTATTTCAGCCGGATCGTATTCACCCTGGTCTTCCACGTCGGCCGCGACGGCTACGCGAAAAACAGGGGCCAGCAGTCTGCGGCAAACGACAACTGGATCGAATACATGTATAAGGATGATGAAATGCCGATCCCGGGTAGATCGACTGCCGGTCCATCATATAAAGGAGTGACCCAGGATGAGTTCAAGATGGTCAACACCCGCACCGGCCGGGTATATACATCGGCCTATAAGACCGATATTAATAACATCAAGAAATATTATGTTCCGAAGGAAAACCCCGTTCCGACTGACAACGATTACAACCTGTATACAATCAAAGCCAAATACGGCGCCTATATCGGCGATCAGTGGCCTTCGCACGCCAATACATTGTGGCAGTTCCCGGTAGGTTATTCCAGTAATAATCCAAACGGTGATGGTACCGATAAAACGCTGTATATCTGGACGGCTTACTACGACAGCCTGTACTTCGCCGTCGCAAAGGCCCGTCCCAGTACGGTCTCCGGGGGCAGCAACGCAGATATCAACGGTATTTTCAGATATATGTCCGGCGAGCTGTGCGCCAATCAGACCGGAAACGCGGTGATCAACGAAAATCATGTGCATCACCTGGTAGCTTATTTCGGAAGAGCTTGGTATACCGAACGGTTTAAGCAATACCACACCCTGTTCGAGGCAGTGCCGGGAGGCTGGCTGCCGGACGGAGTGGAAACTTTTCCCGGAACGGATTTTGTGTCGGATGACGAGTTCAGCCTTACAACCTGGACCACGACCTACACAAACGGAGACAAAGCCGAGATCATCGGCCACAGCTTCTATGAAATGGATCACGATCTTCTGGAGGAGCACCTGAAAAAGTCTCCGCTGCAGGTTATCTCCAACCTTCCGCCGCAATCCCAGCTGGCTACAGAAATCACCGGATATGATACGGTCTACAGCTGCTATGAGAATCATTCCAGGCCAAATCCGGAAATCCCGGGGCAGAACGATTACCATGTCTATTTCTTCTACCGGCCGAAAGAGTACACGCTGACACTCAATTTTGAAGGCGAGCCGAAAACACAGCAGTTCTATTACAAGGAAACCCTTTCGGACGCGCTGGATTATGAGGGATATGAGGAACCGGTCAAGGAAGGGCATGTATTCCTTGGCTGGTATCCCAACGAGGCCGGTGAAGGCGAACCCTTTGATTTTGCAAATGAAAGAATGCCGGCTGAAGGCGTGGTGCTCTATCCGGTATTCAGGCAACTGGACTATATTGTCCGGATTGACCCGAACGGCGGCGAGATCGATCACTGGCATGAAAGCTCCACCTCCGGCGGCGCGTCCACGGGTTTCCGGGCAAACTATAACGAGACAATCAGCGCTTATAACTTCCTGGAGCGCAATTATATCCGGATAGACGACGCGGAAGCCGCGGAGCTTGGCGCAGACCACACCTATTACTACATAAATACCCAGTATATCAGTTGGGAACATGACGGCAGATTCGTTCCTTCCGACCTGCGTAACGCGATGTACCTGACCGCGGCGGAGATAGATCAGTACTGGACCGATTACAGCAATTATCCCACGGAAAAATTCACAAGCCGCGGCGCGATGAAGTTTACCAGCAAAACTGCCTGGATGGACGCCTATTTCGGCGGCCATGACCTGTCAAGCCTGCCGAAATACCGCGCCATGAATACCAATGAACATTATTCGTTCATGGGCTGGTACCAGGTCTATGAAAACGGCTCGGTGGCTTCCACGCCGTTTGACTTCAACACCAAGGTTAAGGAAGACATTAAGATCCGGGCGATGTGGCGCCTGGACGGCGGCTATTACCTGAAGTACAACACGGTGTTTGTCCCGGAGGGTGAACCGGATAAGATCGTTACCGGTAAAATTTCACAATGGTACGATCCGGAGGATCCTACCAAGCAGCTTTACGCGGACCAGTCGAACACGCATATTCTGCGCGGGCCGATCGACGTTACGCCGGGCTGGGTTTTCCGCGGATGGCGGATTGTCAGGAACGACGGGACAGAGAATGAACCGGTCTGGGTGCCGATTGAGCGTAACGCAAACAATGAGCCTGTCTATTACCAGCCCGGTGAAAGGTTTGTCGTTGATGCCCAGTATGCCACGGAGATCCCAGAGGGCAGCTCCGGCGCGATCATCCATATGCAGGCATATTATGAGCTGGAAAAGGATACCTCCCGCCGGCCGAAGATTACGGAACTGATCCTGGACGCGAATGAGAACTACGGCGGCGGTTATATCAGGGAAGAAGAGGGGCCGCTGCCCGAACTGGACCATCCGGGCACGTCCTGCATCGATACGGAGCGCAACCTGGACGGGGAGGGCCGCCCGACGAGGATCCTGTTCGGCGATCTCGGGAACGAACAGGCTATCCAGTCCAACATCGCGCTGCACCTGTACCGTTATGCTTCCACGAAGAAGGACGGCAAACAATTCTTCTGGAACGATACCGACCTGTTTACGCTGCTTGGCTTTGACCCGTCGGCCGATCCCGAAAACCCGTCCACCGGCCATAAGTATGTTCCCGCCTATTCGCCCGATTCCGTGATTGCGGTCACCAGGAAAGACCAGACTGAACCGATCGTTCTTTACGCCATGTGGGAGCCGAAGATCTATGTGACCTTCCGGAATACCACAGACGAGGATATTACGATTGAGCTCGGCGGCGCCGGAACAGATACGGTGAGGATCGTCAACAAGGTTGCCGGTGAGTATGACCGGATTGAAGCCGGCAGGGATCTTGTTGTGCCTGCGGGCGACGAAATCAAGATTGTGCTGCCCAAGGCGGATCCGGGCGTTGATACGTTTACCGCGACGGTATTCAACGATCATATCTGGAAAAAAATGAGCGTGAGCGGGGAATTCCCGGAAGGAACAGATTACGGCACGGGCGAGACTGACGTTCCGTACGGGTATCCGCTGACCTATACGGCGGTCCTGCAGCAGGATAAGGAAGGGATCGTCGTTACCTACACTGAAAAGGACGACCTCCAGGTTGACTATGACATTAACGGTGGCGTCTGGACAGAGGCATCGACGGCCTATGAACATGTCGAGGGAGACCTGTATCTCCTTGATTCGGAGAACATGGTGGGCCGGAAGTACAGGCCTTCGGATCCGACCCGCGCAGGCCTGGCCTTTATCGGCTGGACAACCAACCAGGATATCAAGGATCATACTGATTTCAGCAGGACAACCGCGACAACCTGGAATGAAACCGTCCTCCTGCCGCAAAACGGTGAAAGCCTCCTGGAACTGGTAAGAAGGGAATTTCTCTGGGACTTCGGCGATCCGCCGCCCTACCATGACACCCTGTATGCCGTATGGAGCGAGATTGAGACAGTGACGTTTGACCTGCTGAAGACAGGAACGACTTACCATACCTGGACCGGTCCGGACCCGGTTGTCTCGGATACGCCGCTGGCATATACCTTCTGGAAACATGACGGGGACGACCGATATGTTTACTATTCGGTGATCGCGGGAGACAAGGCATCCAAGCCGGAAGACCCGCAAGCCAACGGAGAAAGCTGGGGCTTTGTCCAGTGGTTGTACCGGAATGATAATACGATTAAATACGGCTATACGCCGCTTGGCAATACTACAAACAATGGCACCGAACAGAATCTTCTGACCGGGATTCTTCAGAATGCCTACGATTTTGAAACCCCGGTTTCAGGTCCCGTGACGCTGGTCACTTCCTGGACGAAGAACCTGCCGCAATATTTTACCTTTACGGTAGAAAACCATGTGGAGAACGGCAGCGCGGATGAAGAATTCAATTATCGGATCGCGGTGGTGGACGATATCGTTCGGGGAAAATTTGAGAAGGGCGGGAAAAACAAAAACGCCAGATCCGAGCCGCCCTGGGGATCTGTTGAAACAACCCTGAAAAACAACGAAACATATACTGTGCTCATTACGGTGCAGAAAATTATAAAACCCTGGACGGCTTATGCAATTGGGATTGATGTGATTGACAGCAACGGAATGACAATTAAAAGCGGCCAGGTGGTCAACTGTATTGGGAACACATTTATAAATTATACATCTGACTATATTTACACGCTGAAGATTACCCAGGAAGAAAAAATAGACTGCACAACAACCGTTGATGTGGACAGTGTGGATGGCAATATAGTGTATTCTCCTGTAGGTACAGGAACAAACGAATTTACTTTTACGTCCAATCGCAGTGAAACGAGTGGTGAAAGTGCCACATTCGGCGGAGAACCGCAAAATGATTATGTGAACGGGGAGTCCAACAGCCTTCGTATCGTCTTTACGAATGTAATGAAGCCGATCGTTGCTCCGACAGGCTATACATCCCGCCGTACGCCCTATATCCTGCTGATGCTGGCAGGCCTGCTCCTGACGATGGCAGCAGGCGCGGGGATATTCAGAAAACATTCCAAAGAGGAGGATCCCGAAGGGAATCCTTCCTGTTATACCAGCACAGCCGGCAACGGGCCGCCGGGCGCGCGGAAAGGCCGCGGCGCCCCGGACAGGAAACCGGATAACCGGGATACGGGCCCAAAGATCCTGAAACAGACCAAAGTCCGGGTGAAGGAGAGAGGATCCCCGGGACCGCGGGGCAATCCGGAGAAGATTCCCCGGAAAAACAAAACGAAACTAAGGAACAGAGACACATTCTATCATACGGAAGCCATGAAAGGAGAAACGAATCCGATGAAAAAGACGATTTCCATCCTGCTGACGATCACCCTGCTGCTGGCAGTCTGCGCGGCAACCACCGCCGGCGCTTCCGGCCTGACAGATGGCGTGGCCGGCGCCTTCTCGGAAAAGGACACCCCTGAAGCACAGGACAAGACGGTTAACATCCGGAAGGAGATCACTGCCTTCAACCCGAGTGCCAGCTTTATCTATGGACCGGCCATCACCTATACCTACACGGTGACACCCGGCGAGGCAGTGTCTGTTACGGACAGCGCGAGCAAACACAGTTCCAACCAGGCGGTCACGACGACAACTCTTCCCGGCGTCACGACAGGAGTGAAGGTCGGAGGCGGATCCGCCGGCACAGCGGAATCCGCGACAGGTACGCTGGCCTGGACGAATGCCGATATCCTGGACACTTCCGCTGCAGGAACCGCCAACTACAAAAACCTGGCGATCGACTTCAGTAGTGTGGTCTTCACGCAGCCCGGCGTCTATCGCTACAAGATCACCGAGACCGCTGCCACTTACGGAACGAGCGGGGTTACAGAAAGCCCGGCCACAGGCGCACATACCCGTTATCTGGATGTGTATGTGATGAGAAGCGCAGCCTATGATCCGGATGAGATCACAGCGGATGACTGGACCATTTACGGCTTTGTCTGTGTCCTCCAGAACGAGGCCATCACTCCAGACGGAGATACAACGACGACCGGCGCGGTGAAGACAAACGGCTTTACGGCGGCTACAGATGACGGCTCTGCCGTCCCGGCGGATCAGTATCACACATATAACCTGACGATCGGCAAGACACTGGCCGGCGACGCCACAATGAGCGGACATAAGTTCCCCTTTGATGCAGCCTGGACTGCGGGTACCGCAAGCGGAAACTTCCAGTTCATCGCTGAGACAAGCGGAACGGTTGATATCACAACAGACAGTGTCAATAATGCCAAGTCTGTCAACAATACCGCCGTTGACAATCATAAAACGGTTGGTGGCGCCGACGCAGTCAGCGTGACAGGCAAAGACGGTAATCCTTCCATTGCCAGCGGCAGCTCGGTCACATATATCGGTATACCCTGCGGGACAAAAGTGACTGTAACGGAAACGAACGACGTTACAGGGACCACCTATCTGACGACGGCCACTGAACAGGCCGGGACCAGTACTGCAGAGGCGGTCGCATTCGACAACACCTCCAGTGCAGCGCTTTCCAACGACAATAAACTTGCGACCACCGCGGAAACCAAAACTGTCGTATACGCACAGGGGAATGCCCCGGCCAGTGACACCAATATCGTGATCCAGTATACCAATACCCTGTCGATGATATCTCCTACCGGATATGTGGCAAGATTCGCACCGTACGCCCTGATGCTGATCGGCGGTATCGCACTGCTGATCATCGCGAAGAAGCATAAGAAGCATACGGACGAGGAATAAGATCATCACAGGAGATTTCTCCACTTCCTTCGGTCGGTCGAAATGACAGAGGGAAGTATATGGATTCAGAAAGGAGGGACGTGCGTGGAGGCAGAAAAAGCCGTGATGGAAACGGCGCAGGAACTGCCCGTGGAGAATGAGCAGGACGCCGCGCTGAAGAAGCGACATAAACGCAGGATGCGCGCGCTCCGGTCCTTCCTGTTCCGGATCGTTTCACTGGCCCTGGTGGTTTATATCCTGTTCTTTCATATTGTCGGAATCACCTATATGCCGAACAGGGATATGTATCCGCGGCTGGACGCGGGGGATCTGCTGCTGTATTACCGGCTGGAAAAGAATCCAAAGTCACAGGATATCATTGTGATCAATAAAGCGGCGGACACCGGAAAAAAATCGCAGCTTTTTGTGTGCCGGGTGGTCGCCGTGCCGGGAGACACAGTGGAGGTTTCAGCGGAAAAAGGACTGTGTGTAAACGGAAACTCACTGATTGAAAACGGTATCTTTTATCCGACGGACGCGTATGAGAACCGGACGGAGTATCCGGTGAAGCTCGCGGACGGGGAGTATTTCGTGATGGCGGACCGGCGGAACGGCGGCATGGACAGCCGCTATTTCGGACCGGTGAAGATCGAGGAGATTCAGGGGGTCGTGATCACGATCCTCAGGAGGAACAACCTGTAAATAATTCAGGATTCAGAATTCATAATTCAGAATTATAACGTGAACGAACAGAAAAATCGGAACGGAAAGGAGGGCAGGGCATGAATAAGAAAAAGACAGACGGCATCACCAGGCTGCTGAACATCGGCAGCGGGTTTGTTTCCGCGTGCGCCGGCCTGCTTGCCACGGTCCTGATCCTCTATTCCGGTTATGTGCTGTATGACAGCCTTGCAATTGAGGTCAGCGCGTTCAGCTCCAACAGCGACCTGCTGAAATACAAGCCGAGCGTGATGGCGGAAGCGCCTGACAAGGCATCGCTGGCGGATATCAATCCGGATTACCGCGGATGGATCACCGTCGATAACAATCCGATCGATTATCCGGTTGTGCAGGGCGAAGACGACCTGTATTACGCTTCCCACGACGCGAACCGGGAGATTTCCCTGACAGGCGCGATCTATCTTGCCGCGGAGAACAGCCCGGACTTTTCCGACAGTTACAACCTGCTTTACGGGCATCATATGGACAGCGGCGCGATGTTCGGCTCGCTGGACAAATTCAGGGATGAAACCTATTTCAATGAACACCGGGAAGCTACGCTGATCACGAAGGACGGGAAGACCTGTGATGTGATCTTCTTCGCCGTGGTGAACACAGACGCCTATGAAAGACAGATCTATTCCGTCGGCAACAGGGCGGCCGGAGTTCTGTCGTTCCTGACCGGAAGCCGCGAGAACGATACGGGCCTGGGGACGAAAGTGCTGATCTATGACAAAGGGATCGCCGCAGGAGCGAAAAAGATCCTGGCACTGTCCACCTGCGCCAGTGCGGATACCAACGGGCGACTGGTTGTATTCGGCAGTATAAAGGAAGCGACTGACAAACCGACGGACGAACCGACGGATGAGCCGACGGACGGGCCAACGGACGGGCCGACGGAAGCGCCGTCGACAAAAGTACCGCCGACGGTCACACCGACGGAAACGTCGACGACGGTGACACCGGGAGCGCCGACACCTACGCCCACCCCGACACCTACGCCGACAAAGACCCCGAGCGGAGAAGGCAGCAAAGCCACTGCGACGCCGGCGCCCAAGGCGGTCAGACTGACGGTGAAGTTCCGTGAAGGCGACCGGGAAGTATTCCCGGACCAGGTGATCATCTATCAGGCCGGCGACAGTTATTATGTGGTGGCGCCGCAGTATCCGGGATATGAGATGGATGTCCAGATCCTGCGCGGAACGATTGAGAAGGACATGACGGTGACCGTGAATTACCGGCCGAAGGAGTGGGACCTGAAGATCCGTTACATCTTCCAGGACGGTGGAGTAGCCGCACCGAGCTATCAGGAGAAACTGCTTACGGGCGAGAAATACGATGTGGAAAGCCCGGAGATCGAAGGGTACAAGACGCGAATCCTGCGGATCGAGGGGACCAACCCGGGCCGGAACGAACAGTTTACGGTGATCTATATTCCGGAGTATGAAAAGCTCGGGGACGAACCGACGCCGCTGGGCCTGGAGCAGACGTTTATGCAGGTCGGAGTATGCTTTGAATAATACAGGGGGAACCATGAGAAGAGCGATCGCAGCGCTGCTGGCACTGTGCCTGGTACTGGGCATGGCGACCGCGGCGGGAGGAGAGGAGATCAACTGGACCGCGGAAAAGCGGGCCCGGCTGAAGGTTGGCAATCCGACCGCACTGAAGGGCTGTTTCTTTACCACGATGTGGGGCGGAACGACCAGCGACCTGGACGTGCAGGACCTGCTGCACGCCTATTCTCCTGTGCGCTACGACATTGACGGCAGCCAGTTCTTCTTTGACACAAGTGTGGTGCAGGACGCAGTGATCCTGAACGACAACGAGGGAAACCGGACCTACCTGCTTGTATTGTATGACGACCTGAAGTGGTCGAACGGTACGCGGATCACGGCTTACGACTATGCGTTTTCCATTCTCCTGTGCATGGATCCGGTGATCGGCGAGACCGGTGGAACACCCATGGATTACAGTTGGATCTGCGGGGCGGATGAATACCTGAACCGAAACGCCGGAACGCTGAGCGGCCTGCGGGTGATCGATGACAGGATCCTGCAGATCAGCGTGAAGGCGGAGGCCCTGTCGTATTTCTATGAGCTTTCCCGACTGATTATCCACCCGTATCCGATCTTTGAAATCGCACCGGAACTTTCCGTCCTGGACGACGGAAAGGGCGCATACCTATCCGGACCGCTGACAGCGGAAACGATCAGGGAAACGGTGTTGGATGAAAAGGCCGGCTATCTTTCCCATCCTTCCGTGGTGTCCGGATCCTATACGCTGGCGTCCTATGACGGCACGACGGCAGTGTTCCAAATCAATCCGTATTTCAAGGGAACGTATGAAGGCGTGGTGCCGCGGATTGGCGAGCTGGAATATACGCTGGCGGACAACGAGAATATGGTTGAAAAACTGAAAAGCGGGGAATTTGACCTGCTGAACAAGGTGACCCTTGGGAAGACGATCATGGAAGGTATCCAGGCCCTGATTTCCGACCAGGGTATGTTGGCCATGGAAAACGAACCGCGCGCCGGCCTGACGCTGATCTGGTTCATGGAGACCAGCCAGAAGATTCAGGAGAACGCCGTGCGGCAGGCGATTGCATGCTGCTTTGACCGGGACGCTTTTGTGAAGGACTATGCCGGTCCCTACGGGATCCGGACGGATGGGCTTTACGGCCTGGGACAGTGGCCCTACCGGCTCGCGGCGGGGCTGACAGCACGTCCGGGGCAGGCGAATGACGAGGCGGCAGCCGTGATGGTCATGGAGATGGGGACGGAGGAATACCAAGCCGGGGAAGAACCGGTGGAAGAGGTACTGACCCCGGAGCCGATGCCTGAAGCGGACCGGGCCGCGGCGGAAGCGGAGGCCAGGGAGTGGGAAAACATTACGCTGGACGGACTGACGACGTACCGGCTGAATACGCGGGCGGCAGTCCGCCTGCTGGAGATGACCGGATGGACTCTGAACAGGAACGGGGAGGAATTTGATCCCGCGAAAGACACGGTCCGGTATAAAAAGACCGGAGATGAGCTGACCGGACTTGTCCTGAGGATGGCAATGCCGGAATCCGAAGAAGCGTGGATGGCGCTGGAAACGCATTTTACCGCGCACCTGCAGAAGGCGGGGATCCGCCTGGAGATTGACCGGCTTCCGATGGAGAAGCTGGAAGAGATCTATCGCGACAAGTCGCAGGACGCGTACGACCTGCTGTATCTGGGTGAGAATTTCTCGATCTTCCTGGATCCGGAGATGCTTGCACCGCGGACAGATGCGGACTCAGAGCTGCACAGCGTGAAAGAGGAACTCTATGCGCTTGCGCTGGATATGGTTCATACGGAACCCGCGAACCTGATCGTGTTCATGCGAAAATGGGTGAAACTGCAGGAGCGAATCACGGAGACCCTGCCGCTGATTCCCGTCTATACAAACGTGTATTTTGATTTCTTTACCCGGGCGCTTCACGATTACCGGATTGACCAGACGGTGACCTGGAGCGAGGCGATCGTGAAGAGCTATATGAGCGATATCGAGGAACTCAGGGAAGAGGAGATGGCGGCCAGGCAGCAGGAACTGGACGAGCTGAGCCAGCAGGCTGAAAACAGCATGAATCAATAAGAACTGAAAAACGGAACGGGAGGGATGGCTCTGCTGTGCTGCCTAAAGGGGAGCAAAAGGGGCCGACCCTCCTGTCCTCCAATTTTTTTGCCGAGATACCTTGACAGACGAGGTACATATGTGTATGATATAACTCGAAAGGAGGAGTGACCATGACAATTTCAGCAGACCTGCTGCGCGGATACACGGATACGATCATTATGCGGCAGCTGGCAGAAACGGACGGTTACGGCTACGGCATCAGCCGGGCGGTCGCGGAAAAGAGCGACGGAATGGTACAGCTGAAGGAAGCGACGCTGTATACGGCGTTCCGGAGAATGGAAGAGAGCGGGTATATCAGTTCCTACTGGGGCGATGAAGCGACAGGCGCGCGCAGACGGTATTACAGCCTGACGGGACCCGGGAGGGAGAAGCTCGCGGAAGATAAAGACGCGTGGGAAGAAACGCGAAGGGTTATGGATACGCTTTTAGGGTAATTCATAATTCACAATTCATAATTCATGATTATGAGATCCCTCCGTTACGGACAACGCCGCCTGCGGGCGGGGAGATCCCTCCGCTTCGGTCGGGATGACAAAATGGAACCGGTCGGGATGACCAGGTGTTTAAACTATAAGGATAAAGTATTACAGAGGGGAGCTTCAATAAAATGAATCAGACAGTGAAGAGGATCGTGGATATCCTGTTCCAGGATGTCGCGGAAAGTGAAGAAACGAATGCGCTGCATGAAGAGCTGATGAACAACTGCCAGGAGCATTACCAGGACCTGATTGACCGGGGACTGAGTGAGGACGAGGCGGTCGGCGAGGTCGTGGAGAGCCTGAAGGGTATGAAGGACGTGATCGCCCAGTATCCGAAGAAGGCTGGCGCTCCGGCGGGTACAAAGGAAGAAGATGAAATGAAGACCTGGGTGTTTGCCGGCATGGACAAACTGAAAGTGGAGACGGAAGACCAGGATATCTTTGTCGGGCCTTCTGTGGACGGCGATATCCACGTGTACTGCGACGATCCGGAAGGGCTGAAGACGGAGACTTCCGGAAGCGAGCTGCGCATTACTGGCGTGAAGAAGACACAGAAAGCGGCATCCGCCTTTGAGATGCCGGAGGGCGAGGAGATCAGCCTGAGCGGGCTGCTGAACATGGTGGGCAAAGCGATCCGGAATGTGACGACTTCATTTGTTGCCGGCGCGGCAATCCGGGTGGAAGTGCCAGACGGCCAGATGAAGGCGATCGAGCTGAACAGCCGCAGCGGCGATATCGAATGCACCTGCGCGATGGCGCGGAAAATGACGGTACGGACCACGAGCGGCGACGTATCGCTGGAGCCGGTGACCGAGAAGACCGCGGAGACCCTGCTGGCCAGCACGGTCAGCGGAGACGCGGAGATTCACGGTTCCGCACTGGACGCGGAGATCAGCAGTATGAGCGGCGATGTGACCGCGGACGGCGTGTTTGAAAATCTGCGGATGAAGAGCACCAGCGGTGACGTGCATTTCACGGGTTCCGTGATCGACCTGACGATGAGTTCCATCAGCGGCGACGCAGGCGCGGAGATTGAGAACAACTCGCTGAAGCATGCGGAAGGAAAGAGCACCAGCGGCGATGTGAATATCAACCTGCCGGACAACCTGAACAGCGTACACGCGGAGATCTCCTCCGTCAGCGGGGACTGCCTCTCCCGGGTTTCCGACGCGGGTTCCGCGGCGGCGGTCCAGATCCGCGCGAAGAGCATCAGCGGAGACGTCACAGTGGAGTAAACACAGAAACGTCACAATGCAATAAAAAAACATGGCCAATATAGGGAATACCTGTTATAATATCTTACAGGTATTCCTTTTTTCTGTTTGTATGCAGACGGCCGGACAAGCCGGAAAAGGAGAGGAATCATGAAAAGGCATTATTTCCGTGCGACGGTGAGCCTGATCCTGGGCGCAGCCCTTTGTTTCTGCATGTTTTTTACAACCGCCGCGGCTGAAATGTACTATGTGGAAAATGAATGGAATTACGTGGATGAGTCCATGGATGTGGAACACGGCATTCCGGACAACGCGACGGGCGTGATGGACCGGATCAGGCGCAAGGGCGTGCTCCGGGTAGCTACAGAGCCGTATTTTCCTCCGTTTGAGTTCATCGATCCGGAACAGCTGGGCGACAACCAGTATGTCGGCGCGGATATGAAGCTGGCGGCACTGATCGCGGAAAAGCTGGGTGTGGACCTGGAGATTCTCCCGATGGAATTCACCCAGGTGCTTCCGGCACTGACGGAAAACCAGTGTGACCTGACCATTTCCGCAATCTCCTTTACCCCGAGCCGGGCGTCTTCCTATACGATGTCCAAGGGCTATTATTTCCCGGAGACGATGTCCAGCACTTCCTTCATTATCCGGGAGGAAGACCGGGAAAACATCACCAGTATCGAAGACCTGGCAGATAAGATCCTCGTGACCAAAAGCACTTCCCTGCATGAGGCGCTCGCGACCAAACACATCTTCCGTTACAAAGAGTTCCGCCGCGTCGCCTCCGTGCAGGCTGTCTATGAAGCCGTGCGAAAGGGCAGGGCGGATGTCGGGATCGTGGACACAGAAACCGCGACCAACTACATCCGGAACAACCAGGACGCCGGACTGATCCTGGCGGACAACATGTCCTTCACCATGGAGGTGGAGTACCTGGGACACCGGATCGTCGCAAAAAAAGGTGAACTTCAGCTGATCTATTTTGTGAACGGTGTGATCGATGAGGTCCTTTCGGACGGCACGTACACGAAATGGGTCGAGGAAGCGCAGGCGCGGGCCGCGGAACTGGGCATGTGACAGACGCGGAACTGACTGAGCGCTGAAGGGGGAATGCACGTGAAGAACAGAAAAGCATATATCGTGCTGTTTTGCCTGCTGATCCTGATTGCCCTGTTTATGAACTGGGGCGGGGACCAGATGGTTTCACGCTGGAACTGGCCGGTCTGGCTGGATTCGGCGGGCACGATGCTGGTCGCTTACCTGCTCGGCCCCTGGTGCGCCGCGATCGTCGGCGCGACCACGAATATCCTGGGCCAGATCCTTTACGGCATTCCCTGGTGGTATGCCCTGGTCAGCATTCTGATCGGCCTGATCGCCGGTTTCGCGGCGAGAAGGAAATGGCTGGATAATCTCCTGGGCACGCTGACCACCGGCGCAATCATGGCCGCGGCGGTCGCAATTGTCGCGTACCCGATTAACCTGGTTCTGAACAATGGCAGCACCGGCAACAACTGGGGCGACGCCGTAATCGGCTTCCTCGGGGAGGCCGGGATCCCGAACTGGATCAGCCTGCTGATCGGCGAACTGTATGTGGAACTGCTGGATAAGGTATTTATCCTGGTGGTGATCTTCCTTGCCACGCGGGTGATCAATATCGCCCGGAGAAAATGGCTGTCCGGCGGCAAAGAACAAAAGGAAGAGAAAAAAGAAGACGAAAACGCCGCGGCGGTCAAGGCGCTCGCACTGCTGCTCGCTGCCGGGCTGGGCCTGTCCTGCCTGGCCTGTGTACCGGCAGCACGGGCGGAGGACGGAGACGTCGCCACTGAGATCAACTACAACGACTACGTACAGACCATTTATTCAAGCACGAACGGCCTGCCCTGCGGCGAAGCGAACGACATCGCCATCACAGGGGACGGCATCATCTGGATCGGCACGTATGCCGGCCTGTACCGCTACAACGGCCGCGAGTTCCGCTGGATGGACGGATTTGATTCCGTCCGCAACGTCAACTGCCTGTATGTGGACGAGGAAGGGCGCCTATGGATCGGGACGAACGACAACGGCCTGTCCATTGTGATCAACGAGCAGGTGGTCAATGTTATTGACCAGAGCCAGAGCCTGCCGGCCAACTCGGTGAAGGCTATTATCAAGAGTTCCGACGGATACTACTACATCGGCACGACCAGCAGCATGCAGATCCTGACGCTGAACAACGGCCTGAAGCGGCTGAACACCCTCTCCGAGGTGGATTACGCCGATCACCTGGCCGCGGACAGCAAGGGCAATGTGGCCGCGGTGACCAACAACGGCACCCTGTTCCTGATGCAGCAGGGACAGATCGTTTCCTCCCGCCAGTTGCCGGAGAGGCAGGATACTTTCCGCAGCTGCGTGTTCGACACGGACGGCTACCTGCTGGCCGCCACCTCGGGCAACGAGATCTTCCGCTTTGATATCAGCAAGGGCTGGTTCGAACTGGTGGACATCCGGGAATGCTCCGGTCTCCAGAACATCAAGAACATGTATTTCATGGAGAACGGGCAGATGTTCATCTGCGCGGACAACGGCGTCGCCTATATCGACGTGAACGGCGAATACGAAAAGATCAATACCAACGATTTCAACAATTCCATTGACAATATGCTGGTGGACTACCAGGGCAACCTGTGGTTCACCTCCTCCCGCCTGGGCCTGCTGCGCATGGCCTCGTCCGATTTCCGGGACATTTACACGACCGCGGGCATGGACAACCGCGTGACCAACACGATCGTGCAATGGAACGGCGTGTACTATTTCGGCACGGACAAGGGCATGGACGCGGTGGACCTGAAAGGGAAGCACCGCGTACAGAACGAACTGACGGAGCGCTTTGCCGGGATCCGCATCCGCTGCATGACCGTGGACGATGAGAACCACCTGTGGGTCTGCACCCAAAGCGCCGGACTGGTGGAATATGACCCGGACGGAACGGAGCACGTATATAACAAGCAGAACGGTCTGTTCGGCAACAAGGCGCGGGTGGTGACCCAACTGCGGGACGGAACGATCCTTGCCTCCTGCGAAATCGGGCTGGGCTTCTTCAAGGACCACCAGGTGGAGACGCTGCTCTCCTACGCCGGCACCCGGATCAGCAGCAACACAGTGATGACCATGACGGAGCTGCCGGACGGCACGATCCTGGCCGGCACGGACGGTAACGGCATTGCCGTGATCGAGGACCGGAAGGTGGCTCGGATGCTGACGCGGGCGAACGGCCTGAGCAGCGAAGTCATCCTGCGGACGGTCCTGGACGCCAAGACCGGCGGCGTGTTTGTGGTGACAAGCAACGGACTTTGCTACATGAACACGGACGAGACCATCCGGACGCTCGATAATTTCCCGTATTTCAACAACTACGATATCTGGATCAAGGGCACGGACGGCCTGTTTGTCCTTTCCAGCGCAGGCATCTACACCGTGGACCGGAACGAGCTGCTCAGCGGCAAGGATGAGATTTCCTACGACCTGCTGGATTCCAGGCGGGGTCTGAACAGCAGCCTGACTGCGAACAGCTGGACCTGGTTCAACGACGAGACCGGGGAGCTGTACCTGGCCTGCGACACGGGCGTGTTTGTGATCAACACGAACAGCTTCTCCTCCGGAACAAAGGTCTACCGGCTGAGCGTCCCTGCCATCAAGATGGACGGTGTCTCACACCGTGTGGACCGGAGCGTGACCCAGAAGATCTCCCGGGGCGTCAGCCGCCTGGAGATCCAGCCGGAGGTCATCAACTACACGATCCAGGATCCCAATGTAGGATATATGCTCGAGGGATTTGACACCGACTGGACCATTGTACCCCAGAACGCGCTGGGCACGATCTCCTACACGAACCTGCCGGCGGGGAATTATGTGTTCCACCTGGCTGTGTTTGACAACAACCAGGAGAACATCCTGGTGGAGCGTACCTACAACATCACCAAAGAAAAGGAGATGTACGACAACAGCTGGTTCATCTTCTACATGCTCTCGGTTCCGATGTTCACGGTGGGCTGGGTTACCTGGCTGCTGGTCAAACGCCATGAGCGGAAGATGGAAGAGCAGCTGGCGATGGCGAACCGCCAGATTGAGATGGGCAAACAGACTGTTATCGCCATTGCCCGTACCGTCGATGCCAAGGACCAGCGCACGAGCGATCACAGCCGGCGCGTGGCCATCTATTCCAAACAGATCGCAGAGGCTTACGGGCTGGATGAAAAACAGTGCCGTGATATCGAATGGGCAGCGCAGATGCACGACATCGGCAAGATCGGTATTCCTGACGCGATCCTGAACAAACCTGCCCGGCTGACGGACGAGGAATACGCCGTCATGAAATCCCATACGGTCCGCGGCGCGGAGATCCTGAAAGACTTCACGCTCCTGGACAACGTCATTGACGGCGCGCAATACCACCACGAACGCTACGACGGCCGCGGCTATCCGCAGGGCCTGAGCGGGGAGGACATTCCGCTGTTCGCCCGGATCATCGGCGTGGCGGACGCCTTTGACGCGATGACCGCCAACCGTATCTACCGCCAGCAGATGGACTTCAGCTATGTGCTCGGCGAGATGGAAAAGGGCCGGGGAACCCAGTTCGATCCTGAGTTTGTGGACATCCTTCTGAAACTGATCAACGACGGCGTGATCGACCTAAACAAGCTGTACCATGTCTCCAAGGCGGACAGCGACCAGGCAGAGAAAGCCGCCGCGGAAGCCAGGGCCGCCGGGGAAAAGACGGAAGCGAGCCCGTACAGTTCCGGCAGCATCTCTGAACGGAAAGATCCGGAGAAGGGAGGCAAAGCATGAAAAAACAGATCATCATGACGGCTATCATCTGTGCCGTCGTGCTGGCGGCAACGTCGATCCTGAGCGGATTCTGGGACGTGACACAGAGCCCGGGTATCCTGAAGGTGGGCTTTGTCTATTCAGAGGATGAGAGCACGCCATATACCGCCAATTTTATCAAGGCGCAGCGGGCCCTGGAAGATGAATACGGCAGCAAGATCGAGATCATGGCCAGGAGCAATGTGCTCAGCCGGGAATGCGAGACGCCTATCCGTGACCTGATCCGGGACGGCGTGAAGATTCTGTTCATCAACATGGATACGGATATTCCGGTGACGCTGGCACGGGAATTCCCGCAGGTGCAGTTCTGCCAGGCCTCCATGCCGACGATCAGCATTGAAGGCACGCCGGAAAACTACCATACCTTTAACGGTGAGATCTACCAGGCACGTTATGTCAGCGGTATCGCCGCCGGCATGAAACTCCGGCAGCTGCTGGACAGCGGCGCGCTGCTGCCGCAGGACGCGCTGGTCGGCTATGTGGGCGCGAACTCCACGGCGGAAGTGATCTCCGGATATACCGCTTTCCTGCTGGGCGTACGGAGCGTGGCGCCGGAAGCGACGATGCGGGTCCGCTACACGGGCAGCTGGAGCAATTTTGCTGCCGAGAAGGAACAGACCCGGGAGCTGATTAAAGAGGGCTGCGTGATCATCGCACAGCATGTGAACACCACCGCGCCGGCTGTGGTCTGCGAAGAAGCCGCATCGGCCGGGCAGACAGTGTACCATATCGGATACCACCAGAGCATGATCGACATCGCTCCGTCCTCCTCCCTGACAAGCGTCCGGACCAACTGGGCGCCCTATGCGATCCAGGCGGTGCAGGCTGTGATGAACAATGAAGTTATTGAGAATGTCGTGGAAGCGCACGCCCACAGCCGCGACCTGAGCGCGGGATTTGAATCCGGCTGGGTGGAACTGATGGAGCTGAACAAGTTCATCGCCGCCGAAGGAACGCAGGGAAAGGTCAACAACGCCATCGAAAGCCTGAAAAAAGGACGGATCAAGGTGTTCAGCGGAAATTATACCGGTGTGAACCCGATCAATCCGGCGGATACCATTGACCTGAACACGGGATACACGGAATGCCAGTATTCATCCAATCCCTCGTTCGGATACGTGCTGAGGGACTATATTACTGTGGAAAATTAGGGAACAGCGGGGAGAAACGAACGGAACGGCGGGGACGGTTCTCTCATTCCACATTCGTGGAACTGCGAGAACCGTCCCCTTGTTCCTCAAAAAAAGGAGCGCGGTTCGGATGAACCGCGCTCCTGCTATACGGGTTTTATTCTTTTTCTTTCTTTTCACGGATCAGGCTTATGATCAGCGAGATCAGGAAAAGCGGGAATCCGATGATCCCGGCGGGGAGCCATACCTGTGAACAGAAATACCCGAACTGTTCAAGCGCGAAGTCGTAACGATAATGACGTGACAACGCGCCGGGATCTCTTTCCACAGCCAGGCCGACAGCAAAGACCGCAATCAGCAGCAAACCGATGAATATCGCAACTGCGGAGGAGTTTCTTCCTTTCATTGGTGTAATTCCTTAATCCAGGTACTTTTTGTAGACCCAGCCCTTATACTTGCCGAACTGGACATAAGCCCAACCGCCATCGATTTTCAGGACGGTGACCACGTCGCCCTGCTGCAGGCGGCCGACGCCGTCCACGTTGGAGGACCAGTCACCCTTCTGCTTATGGAAGTTCAGGTTATTGATGTTGACGATCGCTGTATAAGGCACGGGAGTGGCGGGCTTGGGCGTGGGGGTGATGACTGCCTCACCGGCATCCTTGGGCTTGGCAAGCTGCAGGAAGCTGTTATCAATATAGCCTTTCTTGCCGTTGTACTGGATATAATCCCATTTGCTGTTGTGCTTCAGCACAGTGACCGCCGCGCCGTACGGAACGTCAAACGAAACGGAGAAGCCCTTACCGGCGCCTTTGCGGACGTGGACAGCCTTTTTGTTGCCGGACACCGTGTAGGCGGTGTAGCTGGAACTGCCGCTGCCGCTGCCGCTTTTCGGCGTGGGGGTGGGGGCAGGCTCGCTCCTGTTCAGGTAGGCAGTCAGCATATAGCCGGTGTTGCCATCCACAGTGACCTTGTCAAACTTGCTGCCGTGGGAAACAACATGCACCTTTGTACCGGCACCGTAGGACGCGATCTTCGCGGAATTGGTGCTGGCGGTTTTGTAAAGATTGACGGTATGCCCGCTGGCGATCAGGACCCAGGCATCATAGTTGCCGCCGGTCGCGACGTTGGACGTGGATTTGGATCCGGACGCCTTGACCTGTTTCTTGCTCAGGCGGCTGTTGATGATGTAGCCGTAGCCGAAATCGCCGGCTTTGACATAGTCGTAACTGGCGCCGTGGGCAAGAACGCTGACCTTTGTTCCTTTGGCCAGTGTGGCCAGGGAACCGGAGCCGTTTGCTTTCGGACGGAGCTGCGTATTGTCATAAGCAACCCAGGCGGAGTAGGAAGAACCTTTGGACAGGTATTTGGCCTGGACCCAGCCGGTGGTTCCACCCATAAAGGTAGCATAGGACCAGCCGTTTTCCGTTTTGCTGACTGTGCAGGCGGTGTCTTTCTTATAAGTGGCGAGCGCTTTGGAGCTTGTTCCGGGCTGCATACGCACGACCAGGGAAGTGGTATTGACCCGGTAATAGGTGGCGGCGGAAGCGATGCCCGCCGGAACCAGCATCATGAGCACAAGCAGCAGCGCGATCAAACGTTTTTTCATCAGGATCCCTCCAATATCAGTAATACCGATAAAACAAACCACATTGATTATATACAACTTTTTTCGGATTGAAAACCCTTTTTGAAGGTTTTTTTACAATAATATTATGAAAAAACTACAAATTAGTGACCAATATCGGAACGACCTACAAGATATTGTGGTAAAAAAATGCTTGACTTTATCACGGTAAAGCATTATCATGATAAAGAAATTTTGCCGGACGGTCTGCGGACCGGTCCTGAGCCCCGGAGGGAAACGCTATGATGATCGACGATCGGGTGATGAACGGACAGGAGCGGATCAGTTTCCGCCTTCGCTCCCTTTATTCGGAATACGGCTATGAACGTTACCGGATGAGCAAGTTTGAGGAATACGACCTGTACAGCCGGAACAAGGACTTCCTGTTCTCGGAAAGCGTTATCACTTTTACGGATACGAACGGCCGACTGATGGCCCTGAAGCCTGACGTGACGCTTTCCATCGTCAAGAACCGGAAGGACACACCCGGGGAGATCCAGAAACTGTATTACCACGAAAACGTGTACCGCGTTTCCACAGCGGCGGACGGTTTCCGGGAACAGACACAGGTCGGCCTGGAGTGCATGGGTGCCGTGGACAGCGCCTGCATCGCAGAGGTGCTGAAGCTGGCGGCGGAAAGCCTGAGGCTCTGCTCCGAGCAATTTGTCCTGGAGATCAGCCACGTCGGGATCCTGAACGCTTTTGTGGACGCGATCGCCCCGGACGCGGCCGTGCGGGAAGAGATCCTGCATTGCGCCGGGCAGAAAAACCTGCACGGCATCAGCCGGATCTGCCGGGACAACGGGCTGGCAGAAGGCGCGGAGGACGCGCTGAAACAGCTGCTGGGCCTGTACGGAACGCCCCGTACCGTGATGCCGAAGATCCGCGCGCTGGCGGAGGAATACGGCGCCGGTGAGATGGCCGCGGAGCTGGGCCGGGTCGTGGCCGGGTTTACGGGCAGCGATATTGAAGACCGGATCCAGATTGACTTTTCCGCGACGGCAGACGTGCGGTATTACAACGGTATCGCGTTCAAGGGCTTCATCAGCGGGATCCCCGGAAGCGTGCTGTCCGGCGGGCAGTATGACGCGCTGATGCGGAAGATGGGGCGAAAAGACCGGGCGATCGGGTTTGCCGTATTCCTGGATATGCTGGAAAGACTGACAGAGGAGGGTGACTTCCGTGCTTAATATCGCGCTTCCCAAGGGCAGGCTGGGAGAGAAAGTCTATGCCATGTTTGCCAAAGCCGGGTTTGAGTGCCCCGCACTGATGGAGAACAGCCGCAAGCTGATCTTTGACAATGAGGAAGCCGGCGTGCGTTATTTCTGGGTCAAGCCGTCGGACGTGGCGATTTATGTCGAGCGCGGCGCCGCCGATATCGGCGTGGCCGGCAAGGACATTCTGCTGGAGTACCGGCCGGATGTGTATGAACTGCTGGACCTGAACGTCGGAAAATGCCGGATGGCTGTTGCCGCGCCGGCAGGCTTCAAAGACGATATGAACCGGACGCTGCGGGTGGCGACAAAATTCTCCCGCATTGCCCGGGACTACTATACTTCCGTCGGGCGGGACATCGATATTATCCACCTGAACGGCTCCATTGAGATCGCGCCGATCCTGGGCCTTTCGGACGTGATCGTCGATATCGTTGAAACCGGAACAACACTGAGGGAGAACAACCTTTCGGTGATCGAGGAGATCGTTCCGATCTCCGCCCGGCTGATCGCCAACAAGTCCGGATTCAAATTCCGGACGGAGCAGATTGAGAAACTGACAGAAGGACTGAGGAAGGAAGTGCAGGAAGCATGATCCGCATTCTGAAATACGGCGAAGTTTCCAATGAGGAAATCTTCGCGCGCACAATGCCCACGGTGAACGTGACGGATACCGTCGCCGAGATCATCCGGAACGTGCGGGAGCGGGGAGACGCCGCCGTAAAAGAATATACAGAGAAGTTTGACCGCGTGAAGACCGACAGCCTGCTGGTGACGCCGGAAGAGATGGAAGAAGCGCTGGCGAAGACAGAGCCGGAGTTTATTGCTATCCTGGAAAAGGCGGCAGCCAACATCCGTAAATTCCACAGCCGGCAGGTGAGGAATTCCTTCATCATTAATGATGAACCCGGTGTCGTCATGGGCCAGAAGGTGATCCCGGTGGACCGGGCGGGCGTGTATGTGCCCGGCGGTACGGCGCCGCTCTCCTCCACGGTGCTGATGGATGTGATCCCCGCGAAGATCGCGGGCGTGAAGGAAGTGGTCGTTGCCACGCCGCCCAACAAGGACGGAAAGATCGATCCTTCCATCCTGGCCGCGGCGAAGATTGCCGGCGCGGACCGTGTCCTGAAGGCCGGCGGCGCCCAGGCGATCGCTGCTATGGCGTATGGAACGGAATCCGTGCCGAAGACGGACAAGATTGTCGGACCCGGAAACGCGTTTGTGGCGGAAGCGAAGCGCCAGGTATACGGCGTCGTTTCCATTGATATGATCGCCGGCCCCAGTGAGATCCTGGTGGCAGCGGACGGCAAGTCCAATCCCGCTTACCTGGCGGCTGACCTGCTGAGCCAGGCGGAGCACGACAAGGTGGCCAGCGCGGTGCTGGTGACGGATTCCATGGAACTGGCGGAGCAGGTGCGGGACGAACTGGAGAAGCAGATTCCGCTGCTGGACCGGAGCGAAATCGCCCGGGTGTCCATCGACAACAACGGCAAGATCATCGTCGCGGAAGACCTGAAGACGGTCATCGACATCGCGAATGAGATCGCGCCGGAGCACCTGGAGCTGTGCGTGGACAACCCCTTCGACTGGCTGGACAGCATCCGGCATGCCGGATCGGTGTTCCTGGGCAGGAACTGTCCGGAAGCGCTCGGCGATTATATGGCCGGACCGAACCACACCCTGCCGACCCAGGGAACCGCGAAGTTCTCCAGCCCGCTGTCGGTAGATGACTTTGTCAAGAAAACGCAGTATACTTATTTCACCCGGGAAGCGCTGGCTGCCCTCGCACAGGATGTGGCCGTCTTTGCACGCAAGGAAGGGCTGACCGGCCACGCACGCAGCGCGCTGATCAGAACGGAGAACACTTAATTCAGAATTATATAATGTGATTCGATTACTGCTGTTACAGTCAGAACGTAAGCCCAGATAAAATCTGGCAGGAATAAGGAGAGGTAGCATACAGGATGAGCAGGTTCTTTTCAGACAAGTATATGGATCTGACACCCTATACGCCGGGGGAACAGCCGCGGGACCAGAAGGATATCGTGAAGCTGAACACGAACGAGAATCCGTATCCGCCGCTGCCTGAAGTCGCGAAAGCCGTCGCGGAAGCAAGCGGGAAACTGTACCTCTATTCCGACACGGAGTGCATTGAACTGCGGAAAGCACTGGCGAAGCGGCTGGATGTTTCCATGGACGAGCTGCTGATGACCAACGGCTCGGACGAGATCCTCAACTTCGCGTTCATGGCCTTCTGCGACAAACACATTCCGGCGGTGTTCGCGGATATTACCTACGGTTTCTATCCGGTGTTCGCGGAGATCAACCAGGTACCCTACGAAGTGATTCCCCTGAAGGAAGACCTGACCATTGATGTGACCGACTATTTCCAGCGGGCAGGCACGATCTTCATCGCCAATCCGAACGCGCCGACGGCCATCGCCCTGCGGGCGCGTGAAATTGAGGAGATCCTGAAGAATAATCCCTACAACGTGGTGGTCGTGGATGAAGCATATGTGGATTTCGGCGCGGAAAGCTGCGTGCCGCTGATCCGGAAATACGACAACCTGCTGGTTACGCAGACCTTCTCCAAGTCCCGTTCCATGGCCGGCGCGCGGCTGGGCATGGGCATCGGCAACCCGGATCTGATCCGGGACCTGAACACGGTGAAGTTCTCCACGAATCCCTACAACGTGAACATGCTGACTTCCGCGGCGGGCGTGGCTTCCCTGAAGCATGATGAGTATAACCGGGAGAACAGCCTGAAGATCATGGAAACCCGGGAACGGTACGGGCGGATCCTGCGGGGCATGGGGTTTGAAATGACCGAATCCCAGACGAATTTCTTCTTTGCCCGCCATCCGGCCATCTCCGGGAAGGACCTGTACCTGGAACTGAAGAAGCGGGGCGTGCTGATCCGCCACTTTGATATTGAGCGGATCACGGATTATAACCGGATCACGATCGGTACCCCGGAACAGATGGACAGACTGATAAAAGAGACTGAAGCAATACTGGAGGAGCGGAAATGAGACAGGCAGAAGTGAGCCGGAAGACCGGCGAAACAGACATCCGCGTCGCCCTGACGCTGGACGGAACCGGAAAATACAGCATTGATACGGGCGTCGGTTTCCTGGACCACATGCTGACCCTGTTTGCCCGCCACGGGCGGTTCGACCTGGAAGTGTCCTGCAAAGGCGACACCTATGTGGACGACCACCACTCCGTGGAGGATATCGGCATTGCCCTGGGCAAAGCTTTTGAGCAGGCGCTGGGCGACAAAAAGGGCGTGACCCGCTACGGCAGCATGATCCTGCCGATGGATGAGAGCCTGATCCTGAGCGCGGCGGACCTGTCCGGCCGCGGCCTGCTGGTATACGACCTGCAGATCCCGGCGGAGAAAGTCGGGACGTTTGATACTGAACTGACGGAAGAGTTCTTCCGGGCACTCGCGCACAACGCCGGCGCTACGCTGCACATCCGTCAGCTGGCGGGCGGAAACAGCCATCACATTATCGAAGGCGCCTTCAAGAGCGTTGCCAGAAGCCTGCGTACCGCGGTGGCGATCGATCCTGACTGCGCGGAGGAGATTCCCTCCACGAAAGGAGTCCTGTGATGATCGCGATCATCGACTACGGCGTGGGGAACCTGTTTTCCCTGCAGTCGTCCTTTGCCGCAATCGGACAGGAAGCTGTTGTGACGCGCGACACGGATGAGATCCTCCGGGCGGACCGGCTGATCCTGCCCGGTGTCGGCGCCTTCCGGGACGCGGCGGACAAACTGCGCGCGTCCGGTATGGACCGGGCGGTGAAGGAAGAGACCGCGAAAGGGAAACCGCTGCTGGGAATCTGCCTCGGAATGCAGATGCTGTTTGAGCGCAGCCACGAATACGGCGTGCATAAAGGTCTAGGCCTGCTGAAGGGCGAAATCCGCCCGATCGCGGAGAAGATCCCGGCCGGGCTGAAGATCCCCCAGATGGGCTGGAACAGCCTGAAGATCGTGAAAGAATCCCCGCTGCTGAAGTACAGCCGCGGAGGGGAGTATGTCTATTTTGTCCATTCCTACAGCGCGGTGGACTGCGAAGAGAGCCTGCTGGCGGTGACGGAATACGGCGCGGACCTAACCGCCTGCGTTGGGAAGGGTAACGTGTACGGCTGCCAGTTCCATCCGGAAAAGAGCGGAGAGGTCGGCCTGCGGATCCTGAAAGCCTTCTGTGAGATGGAGGTTTCTCCAACATGATTGTGTTTCCTGCAATAGACTTATATGAAGGAAAAGCGGTACGCCTGTACAAGGGCGACTACGCGCAGATGACGGTCTACAGCGAACATCCGGAGGAGATTGCCCTGGACTTTGCGGCAAAGGGCGCGACGCACGCGCACCTGGTGGACCTGGAAGGCGCGAAGAACGGCACGACGCCGAACCTGGATACGGTTCTGCGCCTGAAGGAAGCGGCCGGACTGTTCTGCGAGATCGGCGGCGGCATCCGCAGCATGGAAACCGTGAAAACATATCTTTCCGCCGGGCTGGATCGGGTGATCCTGGGCACGGCGGCGGTGGAGGATCCGGATTTCCTGCGGGCGGCGGTGGACGCGTACGGTGAAAAGATCGCCGTGGGTGTGGATGTGCGGGACGGGTATGTGGCCGTGAAGGGCTGGACGGAGAAGTCCGCTCTGCACTTTATGGATTTTTGCCGGGAGATGGAGCAGGTCGGCGTGAAGACGCTGATCTGTACGGATATCTCCCGTGACGGCGCCATGCGGGGTACGAACCGGGAAATGTACCGGCAGCTGTCTGAAACGCTGGGCCTGCAGATTACGGCGTCCGGCGGAGTATCCACCATGGAGGATATTGAAAGCCTCCGGAAGATGAACCTGTACGGCGCGATCATCGGCAAGGCGTACTACACCGGTGACATTGACCTGAAGAAAGCGATTGAGACTGCAAGATGATTACGAAACGGATTATTCCCTGCCTGGATGTGAAGGACGGACGGGTGGTCAAGGGCGTCAACTTCCAGAAGCTCGGCGACGTCGCGTCGCCGGTGGAGCTGGCGAAGTATTACAGCGACAACGGCGCGGACGAGCTGGTGTTCTACGACATCACGGCTTCCGCAGAAGGCCGGGCGCTGTTCACGGACATCCTGACGGAGACCGCCCGGACGGTATTCATCCCGCTGACGGTCGGCGGCGGCATCAACACCACGGACGATTTTGACCGGGTGCTGAAATGCGGGGCGGACAAGGTGAGCGTCAATTCCGGCGCGATCCGGGATCCCTCGCTGGTCGGGAAGGCCGCGAAGCTGTACGGCGATCAGTGCGTGGTATTGAGCGTGGACGTGAAGCGGGTGGACGGCGTGTTCCGGATCTTTGCCAAGGGCGGCCGGGAGAATACCGGGATGGAAGCAATTGAGTGGGTCCGGCGGTGCGTCGGGGAAGGCGCCGGCGAAGTCGTTGTCAATTCCATGGATACGGACGGGGTGAAGCAGGGGTTTGACCTGGAACTGCTGGAGAAGGTGTGCGGCGCGGTGAAGGTGCCGGTGATCGCATCCGGCGGGGCAGGATGTATTGAGGATTTCATTACGCTGTTCAAGGCGCTGCCCGGAGTGGATGCCGGGCTGGCGGCTTCGATCTTCCACTTTGGGGAAGTCAGGATTATTGACCTGAAGCGGGAAATGCAGAAGAACGGGATTCCAGCGAGAATTTAAGTCAATTCACAATTCATAATTCACAATTATGGATTGTGAAAACCGATATCAACGAGATAAGGACACAGATAGCAGCAGTCATTTTTTATACGGAGACAGTAACTGTCATTATGAATTATGAATTGTGAATTATGAATTGGAGGAGTTACCATGCTGTCAATTGATGAACTCAAGTTTGATGAAAAGGGATTGATTCCCGCGATTGTGGTGGACGCGGAGAACGGCAAGGTGCTGACGCTGGCGTACATGAACAGGGAAAGCCTGAAGATTTCTATGGAGAAGGGACTGACTTGCTTCTGGAGCAGGAGCCGGCAGGAGCTGTGGCTGAAGGGCGAGACCAGCGGGAACTATCAGCATATTGTGTCCATTACGGCGGACTGCGACC
>JAEEGL011459926.1_pt1 | contig 32603 bp, 32 predicted proteins | sample 9134231 | NCBI WGS metagenome assembly JAEEGL01 (sample SAMN16246548, study PRJNA631951) | gut metagenome | biome: gut microbiome; feature: rumen; material: fiber-attached | host: Bos | place: Iran: Karaj | collected 2018-10
CATTAATAACTATTTGGGCGGTGGGTGTGCCTTTTACTAAATTGGTGTTGGCATTAAATATTTATGAGGGATACCCTGCCTGTATATTGGTGGCGATTGCCGGAAGTTTGTCTGTGATATGCCTGTGCAATTATTTAAGTAAGTGGAAGTATTGCCAAAGAGTGCTTGTTGTATTTGGCAAAAATACTATATTAATTGTTGCTGTGCAAAATATATGTCGACAGTTTATGCCTTGGAAAGATATGACTATTTCCTTAGGGTACACATGTATGTTTGCGTTACAGATAATTATTGTTGTAGCGGCTATGCTATGTGCATATGGTTTTCAAAAATTGCGAGACAATTTAATTCGCAAGAATGCGATATGGAATATGAAATAATAAAGAAGAAAAGAGATATTACAATGTGGACTACTTATAAGAGAAATAATATACAGATAGTGAAGGGACTTGCCACAATGGCGGTGATACTGATTCATACTACAACCTATTGGCCCTATGATTATGTGGTATTTCCATTTATTGCACCTTGCGTGGGAGTATTTATATTTATCTCAGGATATTTAACAAGAGCGACTATCTCTGATTTGGCAGCATTTTATAAGAGGCGATTGGTAAAGGTTTTAGTGCCTTACTTTATATGTTCGATTTTATATTGCGCAATTAGTCACTCATGGGACAATCTGATTATGCGTCTGATTCTTGGACAGTGTAATCTGACCTACTATTATATCTTTGTATTTGCACAGCTTATAATTCTTACACCATTAATTGCCAGATTTGTTCAGAGTAGGTGGTACGTGCTTCTATTATTTATCACACCGCTTGCAATGCTGGCAGAAGAGATTTTAATAAGAAGAGGGGCAGGAATTATTTTCCCGAACAATATTAACAACTTCCTGGTTTGGATTACATATTTTGCAATAGGTATGAGATGGAGATTTCTGGAAGACTCTCAAGACGGCTGTTTGACAGAATATAAGAAGAACAAATCGCAGGTTTTTTTGGGAGTATTGATTGCAGTTGCTGGATTGGTATTACAATTTATTGAGAGCCGCTGGTGGATGGATTTTGGGAGAAATGATTTAGCTACATCCATGGTAAAGGTTTCTGTGTTTATAACAATTGTGGGACTGTGTAATGTATTGTATTATTATATAAATGTCCGCAAAAGCCACAAGGGTGAAAATATAATTCGAAGAATTACAAAACTTGTGGGGGACAAGGCTTTTGAATTATATTTGTTACATCAGTTTACTATGTATATAATAGGATTCTTCCCGAGAATATATGGATTGAATCCGTTTATTAAAATGATTATTGTGCTGGTTGTTACATTGGCGGCTATTTATATAATTGAGGGGTTATATAAAATGTTGCGCAAAATTGTCGCAGCATAAAGTTAATCAATTGGGGGATAAATAATTAGTACAGAGGTTTGATACAAGGTGAATAAAACAAGACAAGGGATAAAGCCGGCCTATATTATTATGGTTCTGGCTGTATTAACATACATTTTACAGATTGTTATTTTCTTGACGAATGAAAATGATTATGCTTACGACGCGAAATATGTTACGGAGATGGCGGTTGATCATGTATATAGTCATATGCAGGATTGGCAGAAGATATATCTGATGAATAATCCTAACAATCTAGGGATTGTATATGTGGCATCACTGTTTGTGAGATTAGGTAGAATGTTAGGCTTGAATGGCTTGACTATAATGCGTCTCTTTGGAATGATGCTTACAGTTGTAGCAGCTGTAATAGTTGGAATCTTTCTTGATAGAACGGGAGCTTCTCCGGTGGTTTCAGTGATGGGATTTTTGCTGACAGCCTTTCTGGTTTGTATGCATCCGGGGGCTACAGTGCCTTACACAGATGTATACTCAGTCTTTTTCCCAATTTTAACTGCATGGATGTTTAATCGAATCAGAAGTCATAAGATTTTTGGAGTTGGAGAATTTCTGGGAATTATGGTTGTGGTGGCCATTGGCATACTTATTAAACCAACCAATATATTTATGGCGGTGGCCATATGCATGTTGGAATTGACAGGATGGATATGTAAGAGAATCTCTTGGGAAGAGATGTCGAAATGTATGTTGGCTGTACTTCTGGCTATGGTAGTTTATCTCTGTTTCAAGAGTGCTATTTTGGATCAGTTTGATTATCATTATAGTGAGAGATATGAGAAGACATGGACTCACTATGCAATGTTGGGATTAAATGTAGAATCAAATGGTAAGTATAATGTGGCAGATGATGATTATACTAACAGCTATGTGACCAAAGAGGCCAAGGAAGCTGCGAATATTGCAATGATAGGGAAGCGCATGAAGGATTTAGGACCTAAGGGATATTTGAAACTGGTTGCATCTAAAACCAAGGAATCCTACGGGGATGGTTTCTTCGGATCAGTATTTTGGTGTGGTCATAGTGATATTATATGGAAGCCTGCCAGAACGGCAGTGTGGATTGCAGTTATGCTGTTAAGTTTGCTGGCATTATTTATGGGAAATCCATATTACAGAGGAGCCGGCGAGGTCATGCTTGAGTTGTGCTGCTTATTATATTTTGTATATTTGACAGTATTTGAAGCTGGCGGTAGATATTTATATCACTACGCTCCTGTATATATACTCCTTGGAATGATTGGAGTCCAGAAACTAATTAATTGGATAACTAAGAGGGACTGCAGGGTTGTTGCTGCATACAAGATACCAGGTGTTGATGGGCACAAGGATTATACTTTGGAATTAATTCAGCTGACATTTATGATTCTGTGGTTGATTTTTATTGGAGAGTCGGCGCATTTCAGTTGGGGCTATCCGGCATTCTTTGTACTGGCAGTGTTGTGCGGTTTTGGTGACTGGCGGGTAAATGGCAGAGGCTATCGAAGAGAGATAAAACCTTTCGTACGAATGATAATCGAGATAGTGTCACTGATTGGTGCATGTGGAGTTTGCTTTACTAATTGGAATATTTTCATTGGAATCAATCCACTGGATGAAGTGTTAAAAGGGATAGTTGTTCTGTGGGGTGGATTCTTTATAAATAAAAATATTATATATTATGTCTTTGGATTTGTAAGAGGCATAATCATTACCAAGAAGAGCCGATAAAAGAGATGTGAATTAATATGACAGATATAGAGTATGAGCTTGTTAGAAGTAAACGAAAAACTGTTGCAATAGAGATTAAGCCTGATGGCACCGTGGTAGTTAGAGCACCAAGGTTGATGAGCAAGAGATTTATAGATTCATTTATTGCCGAGAAGCAAAATTGGATTGAAACTCATCGTGAACAGATATTGAAGCGTAGAGCCGAGGTTGGGACTATTGAATCAATATCAGAGTCTGAGAAGAAGGCTCTCTCCAAACAGGCTAAGTCTATAATGCCAGATAAAATTGCTAGATACGCTCAGGAAATTGGAGTTACATATGGGAGGGTCTCCTATAGATTTCAGAGAGGCAGATGGGGGAGCTGCTCTTCAAAGGGAAATTTGAATTTTAACTGTATGCTTATACTGACCAATGATGAGATTATAGATTATGTAATAGTCCATGAGTTGTGTCATAGATTGGAAATGAATCACTCCGCTGTATTCTGGAAACATGTGGAGCAAATTCTTCCTGACTATATAGAGAGAAGAAAGTGGCTGAAGGAAAATGGCGGCCCTATATTGGCAAGACTGGATGCAACTGCGCCAGGAGAAGAGAAGACTTATTACACTTATATGGTGAGATGCAATGATGATAGTCTCTATGTGGGTTATACGCCTGATTTGAAGAAGAGGCTGCGGGCTCATAATAATGGAACCGGAGCCAAGTATACTAAGTACAGAAGACCAGTTGAACTGGTATATTATGAAGAGTTTAAAGAGAAGAGGCAGGCTCAGAGCAGAGAAGTTTTGTTGAAACAATTGAGTCATAATCAGAAAGAGAAGCTGATATTTGATTTTAGTAAACCAACAGATTTTTAAATGGAATATTAATTTATATATTGTAATAAAAAATGTTCTGGATATGTACAAGGAGGGCTGAACATGAAGAAAAAGAGTAACATAGGATTTGTAATAGGATTTGTATTATTTACCCTGATATACTTCCTTCTTATAGAAGTATATAAAATTACTATAGGAGGATGGATAGTGGCAGCAGGTATTTTGATTTGTTATTTCCTGCTTCACCAGTTTAAGCTTAGAGATAAGAAATGGTATTTGAAATTTCTAAGCTGGGTGTGTCTGGCGGCATTATTATTTGCCAATGCCAAACTGTTTTGGCCTCCTACAATTCAGATTCCTGCAGTTGCCAACAAGGAACCTGAAGTTACCGATGTGATTTCAGTTCAGCAGGGACAATTAACTGGTGTATATAATGAGGATAAGTCAGTGGCAGTTTACGCTGGAATTCCATATGCAAAACCACCGGTAGGGGATTTGCGATGGAAGGAACCACAGCCTGCTGACAAATGGGATGGAGTAAAAGCATGTGATACATTTGCACCAATGTCTATGCAGAGTCCGAATTCACCTATTTACAGTGTGGGCTCTCAGATTATTGGATATCACAATTATAAGTTCACTTTTGAGGATAATTACAATGAGGCTGCCAGTGAGGATTCGCTATATTTGAATGTGTGGACTCCAGCTGGAGTTAAGCCAGGTGATAATTTGCCGGTAATTGTATATTATCACGGCGGTTCACTTACTACAGGTCAGCCTTATTACCAGGATTATAATGGTGAGACTTTCGCGGAAAATGGAGTTATATTTATCACAGTCGGATATAGATTGGGCGTGTTCGGTTATCTGGCAACAGAGGAGTTGGCAGAGGAATCTCCAAATCATACTACAGGCAACTATGGTCTGTTGGATCAGATTGAAGCATTGAAGTGGGTAAATGCTAATGTGGCAAGCTTCGGCGGTGATGTGTCAAATATTACTATAGCAGGCGAATCTGCAGGTTCTTCTTCGGTAAATGCACTTTGTGTATCTCCACTTGCCAAGGGATTGTTCAAGAATGTAATTGCAGAGAGTAGTGGAATTACACCAAAGGTGCCATATCATACCTTTAGAACATATGACAAGGCAATCTCTACAGGTAAGGAAGTAATGGAGGAGATGGGCTGCGACAATATGGCCCAGATGAGAGAGGTTCCAGCTGAGAAACTGTTACAGACCAAGACCAACAATGGTTCTATGACTGTTGATGGATATGCAATTACAGAACAGCCATACCTTACTTACGAGAAGGGTGCCAACAATGAGCAGGCACTGCTTAACGGTTATAATGCAGATGAAGCATATGTATTTATGATGTTCAATAATAAGTCCACCGCAGATACATATGTGGAGGATTTGAAGGAAATGGTTGGCGATTATAATGAGGAGCTGGCAGCCATGTATCCTGCATTAGATGATGATCAGGCCAAGGCCAACTTGTACGAACTCTATGGTGTGGCTTGGTTCGACTATAGCCATCATACCTGGTCAGACTATATGGCGGCTGAGAATCGTGATGTATATCTATACTATTTTAATAAAGATAATGGCGGACTTGGGGTATGGCATTCTGGAGAAATTCCATATGCTTATGGTAACCTGGATTTATCATCAGGCAATTATGATGAAGTGGATGAATATGTATCTGATACTATGGTGGCATACTGGACTAATTTCGCCAAGACAGGTAATCCAAATGCATCGGGACTTCCAAAGTGGGAGAGATATAATGATGACCCAACACAGATATTAGAATTCGCAGATGACATCAAGATGATAGATAATAAATATACCAAGACTTTTGAAGTATTTGATAAATATATGGATTCCCTTGTGAAATAATAGTGCCAAGAAGTGTGGTAGATATGTAATTTATGTGGTAAAGCCGGTGATATAATGATTGAGAGACAGATTAGAAATTTTGATTTAAAACAGATTGCAGATAGTGGACAGTGTTTTCGATGGAGACAGATTGTTGCAGATGCAGAGACGGTTATATATAGAATACCGGCTTATGGAACTTATATTGATGTGATGCAGCAGGGAGACAAATTCGCCTTCGCCTGCACTGAGGTTCAGTGGGAGAATATTTGGCAGGATTATTTTGACATGCTGACAGATTATAATGCAATTGAACAGATTATACTTGATTCTGATGACGTGCATTTACAGGAAGCATTTCGTGCTGGGAATGGCGTGAGAATACTGAAGCAGGATATATGGGAGATTATAATTACATTTATGATTTCTCAAAATAATAATATCAAGCGAATAGGTAATAGCGTTGATGCGTTGTGCCGGCGTTGTGGTCGCAAATTTAAAACCGCAGGTGATTTTGGTTTGCCTGTGGAAGAGATGTATGCTTTTCCAAAGCCAGGGGAAGTGCCTGAGGATGTATTTGAGGATTCATCTATGGGATTCGGATATCGTGCACCATACTTGAGAGAAATGTATGCATATACTGCAGCAAATCCCCAGTGGATTGTTGAGTTGGCACATATGTCTTACGACCAGGCATATGAGGAACTCATATCTCACAAGGGTATTGGTCCCAAGGTGGCTAATTGTATATGTTTGTTTGGATTGCACCATGTGGATGCATTTCCTATAGATACTCATGTTAAGCAATTGTTGGACAAATATTATGCAGATGGCTTTGACTTTGACAGATACGCAGGTTTTGCAGGTATAATTCAGCAATATCTGTTTTATTATGAATTATTAGATTCGGATAAATGATACCTGGTCTAGTTTAGCATTGGTAGTAATGAGTAAAATATGATGATAATTGGAGCAGAATAAAATGAGTTTTAAGATATTGAATGGAGAAGAAATTGATGTCAAATATTTGAATAAGGTAATGGGCATTGATGAAATAGTCTATGCTGCAGATGGATATGTAGGCGAATTGGAAAATATGATTGCCAGATATGAAGCTGAGCCGAGATCGTTTATCTGTGTAGAGGATGAGGAAAATGGTAGACTGGCGGGCTATATAAATTTCATTCCATGTTCAGATGAGCTGTATCAGGACATCAGATATGATACGGAGATTATTCGCGATGATGATATTGAGCCGAAGGAATTGAGTAAGTGGCAGCAGGGTGATAATAATATATTTATTATCTCTATTGCTACGAATCCTGATTATAGAGATAGTGGTGTCATTAAATTATTGACTGATGCATGGATAGACTATCTGAATAAAATGAGAGAAGAGGGTTATGTAACCAAGACCATAACTGCCACTGCGGTATCACCTGACGGGAAAAAGGCTTTGAAGAGATTGCGGTTCATAGATGAGAGAGTGCTGAAGGAAGACGGGAATGTACTCTTTGTATGTGAAGGGGATGGTTTGCGGAAGCTTATGGCAAATGACTTGGATTTTGGTAAATAGGAGAGGCTAATAAATGGGAAGTTATAAGAAGGATATCTTTTTGATGATTCCACTGGCTGATAACAAGAATAATTGGCGATTGGATGAGATATTAGAGCAGGCAAAGAAGAATAAGCGTAAGGGTTATGATTGGATTAAGCAGCATGATGAATTTGCAGCCACTTTAATGACTAAATTGGAAGAAAATTTCCAGTATGAGTGCCGAAATGTAGTTGCAGATGAATTGGAAATGGCATACTTAGGCTCCTATGAATTTATCCATTCAACAGATGATTATCCGGATGCTAATGAAGAACCAGAGTGTGTTGCTACTGAAAACTGTCATATGATTCTGACGTTACATGAGCCCACACATATATATGTGCTTACAATTGTATTGCCAAACTGTGCATATGATGCTACACAGGTTTTAGATCAGATGAGTCATGAAAGCATGTGGATCAAGATGCCTGAGGATGCAGAGGATTTTCTGACAAGGGAAAATCGTATTCGACTGCTGCGGAATGAACATCTGGATATATATAATTATCTGGATATATATAAATTCCTGAAGTATAGATATGGCCTGTTGAAATGTGGGGAAGCCAAAGCATTTGTTTTGTTATCAGACAGACCGGAGGAACCGGAGTTCAAATGTATGATGGCAGGGGAAACTTATAACAGCATACACCAGACATTTCATGTTGACAGTGAGAACCTGAAAGCTATATGTGAAACAGACTATGCCCAGTATGATTATTACAATGTATATATGTCTGAAACTGTAGTTGCTTGTATTATGGAATCCTTTGACGATAATGTGGAGGGGCGAAATGATTTAACAGCTACTTATGCCTTTATATTGATTCTGGTAATGTTCCAGAATACATCTATCGTAAAGGTAAATATGCAAATAACCAATGCCTTGGCCAATGATGGTGATATATCTCATGAGCAGATATTATCATTGTATAGAAACTTCGGTAAGACCGTCAGATTCTGGGAAAAACACAATTTCAAATATTGGGGAACTCAGCAGGAGGCGTTACAGATAATCAAAGCATTTGGTAATGAGGAGTTACAGGAATCTTATCTGGATCACCAAAGCTTCCTGGAGCATATAGTAGAACTGAAGAGCGCCAGAGTGGCAGAGAGAAATGGTAACATTCTGAGTATAGTAGCTACTATATTGGCAATAATACAGGTTCAGGCTTTTGCAGTGGAGATGTTGGAACATTTCTATGGGTTTGTTGGAATAAATGCAAATTATGCCAATACCACTTTTTCTACATTAATAATTTGTGGTACCATCTCATTTATTTTAGTTATGATATTGTTGAAATATATGAGAGACAAGACTAGAAAAGGTTCTATGCATATAAAGGAATTGAGAGATGAAGAAGAGTAAATCGATTTTTTGGAATAATAGAATACTGTGGGCATTTATATTGCTTACAATTGCTACAGTTCTATCCTGTATCAAGGTTATAGTACTTCCGCAGGGAGGTTGTGTGACATATTTTGGCTTGCTGGCATTGTGGTTGATTACATTTATCTGTGGACCTAAGCATGGCATATGGGCGTCGATTTTATATGGATTTATCCGCCTGGGAGTGAGTGTGGCTACAGGAGAATATGTAAATATGTCTATGGGAGCTGTTATTTTGGAGTATCCCATTGCTCATGTAATGTTTGTTTTGGGTGCATTGGTACGAGAGCCAAACAATCCTGATGTGATTCAAATTGATGAGAATGAGGCAATTCTTGTAGAGCCGGTTAGATTGAAACTGGGATATTTGGTGGGAATTGTGGGCATGTTTGTATGCTATATTATTTCTGCGGAAATATTTTATCCAACTTATAGAGAAGGCTTTTGGTCGAACCTGGGTTACAACATAGTATATGATAGCAGCTATCTGTTAATTGAAGGAGTAATTACATATGCGGTTTTGTGTATTCCTCAAGTGGCAGAGTCAATCTTCTATGTGAGATATGTGGCAAATAATGTGGATGAGGATGATACCTTGGAGTGTTTCTAGTTTACTTATTGTTTACACAGATGTGATACATTTTTCTCAAATACTTATAAACGGAGGAATGTATAATGAGTGAAATATGTGTAATAACTGGTGGCGGAAGTGGAATGGGTCTCGCTGCTGCTAAATATATGCCAAAGGATAAGGTAATAGTAGTATCTGGTAGAACTCTTACGAAACTTGAGAAAGCTGTTGCTGAGATTGAGGCGAGTGGACACAAGGCCTATGCACATACATGTGATACTTCGGATCGAAACAGCGTGAGAGAGTTGGCAGAGTTTTGTGCTGGATTAGGTAAGATTACTAATGTGATAAATGCTGCTGGACTGTCTCCTGCAATGGCAAAGCAGGAACAGTTAATTCGTGTGAATGCTCTTGGTACAGTTTATGTAAATCAGGAGTTTTCAAAGAAGATGGAAGCAGGTAGTGTGATTTTGGATGTGTCATCTAATTCAGCATATGTACTCCCTAAATTTCTAATAAATGAGAAACATTATAAGCTGGCATTGAAGGATGAAGATAAATTTGTGCAGAAGATGATTAAGAAGAGTAATCTGGCAAAAACGGATTATAATAAAGCTGGATTTGCATATGCTCTGTCCAAGAATTTTGTCTTGTGGTATGCCCGATATAGTGCGAAGGAGTATGGTAAGCGAGGAATACGAGTATTGTCTCTGAGTCCGGGACTGATTGCTACGGATATGGGAAATCTGGAATCAGATAATGCTGGGGATATGGTATCTCAAACAGCAGAGAAACGAATGGGTACACCAGAGGAACTAGGATATGCAATTGCTACAGCTGTTGATGAGCGAAATGGATACCTGGCAGGCGTTGATATATTGTGCGATGGTGGAGCAACAACATTAAAGAATTTATAATTTTATAAAATATAGAAATTAAACATGGCAAGTATTACTCTCTTTATTGGAAAACAGTAAAGAGAGTATTTTTTGTTGCCATAAGAAATGCAGTTATTTAAAATATAAGTAACACAGTTAATAATTTATAACGAAAGGAATATGATTATTATGCAAAGACTTACAAAAACACAAAGAAAAATTATGGATATTTTATGGAACGCAGAGAAGCCATTGTCTTATAGCGAGATCTGTGACATTAATTCTGAGCTAAATGTAAATACTGTACAGGCTGAACTTAGAAGGTTACTTAAATTTGAATATATCAAGGTTGGAGAAATCGGATATAGCGGAACAGTATTGTGTAGAAGCTATTTGCCTACAATGACTGCTGAGGAGTTCCAGACAAGATGCTATATTGATGAGATAGAGAAACTTAATAAGCGCCCAGCTATTGAACTTGTATGTGGATTGCTTGGAGCGGAAAAGTCAAAGAAACAGAGATTGAAAGATGTAGCTGAATTAGAAAAGATGCTTGAGGAGTATAAAAAAGAGAATAAATAATGATTGATTTTACGGTTTCATCAGTTATAACAACAATTGTTGTGTGTAATTTGTTTATTGTTTATATATATATTGTGTTGAATAGTACCAAAAAAATAGTTGCTATTGGTTATGATGCAATAATAATTTCGATTATATTATTGATTATTCGATTGGCATTTCCGGTTGAGATGCTTAATATTAGTAGAAATGTATATTGGTCATATAATATATCCAAATATTTAGATGCAATGTGGAATGAAATTGGCGGTACAAGAATTCGAGTGGCGCATGTTCTATTATTTATATGGATGTTTGGATTTGCAATTAAAAGTGTATATTTAATAAGAGAGACATTTCGTTTTGATAAGTATATTTGTAAGAATGCAGTTGATGTTACAGCTGACAAAAACGTTAGAAAATGTTTAGAAAAGTATAAGAAGAAACGCCTTTTCAGATTGATTGTTTTGAGAACAAATAAGGTAGAAAGTGCTCAGATTGCGGGTTTATTTGTTCAAAAAGTTTTACTGCCACAAGATATAGAGCTCTCAGATGATAATCTTGAATTAATATTAAGGCATGAGATTACCCATTATAATAACTGCGATTTATTGTTAAAATTTTTTGTCGCGCTAATGAATTGTATGTTTTGGTGGAATCCAGTTACTTTGCTAGTTAGAAATGAAACAAATGAAATATTAGAAATTCGGGTTGATCATGAGATCGCGTCAAATAAAGAAACGACTATAAAGTATATGGAATTATTGGTAGCTTCTTTAAATGATAAAGCTAATAAAGAAAAAACACCTATTATGACACTTGCATCTAATAAAAGCATTCTGATGAAGCGGTTTGAATATATGACTAGTTCGGGAAAAGTCTCGTTTAAAAGGAACTTTTATTTATTAATGACAGTATGTTTTTTTGTATTGTCATATATTTTTATTTTTGAGCCGGACTATGTTGATGAAGATTTTCTTGAAGAAGAGGGTGCTGTATATCTTACACCGGAAAATTCTTATATGATTCATAAATCGGATGGCACATATGATATTTATTATAATGATGCTTATTTTGGGAGCATTTCACAAATGGATGAATCCTTTGAGCGTATAAATGTTATTAATGAGAGAGATAAATGGTATGAGTACTTGTTGCCAGATAGTTTGGCGATTAGAGAGAGTAAATAAAATATTGATACAGTAAATCTTGAAGCTACAAGATAATGATGTTACAATAATCACGAAAGGTTCTTTCGTGATTATTTTTTTAGGGGGATTATTATGCGTAGAAGTATTTCAAAAAAGGTAAATATAGTAATTGTGTTTGTCTTAATGAGCGTGTTAATTAACCCAGTTATGTATACTGGTTATGGAGAGTTGGGACAGGAAGAAATAGTATCTATATCGATGAAAACAGAGTATAAATGGATCAAAAAAGTTATGAATGGGAAAGTGTATAGGCGGTTATATGATAGAAAAAATAACAAATGGCTATCAGATTGGATTTTGATTAAATAAAAAATAGGTGGCTTAGATAATATGAGATATACATTTGTAAAACAGCATGATATTACTGACTGTGCTGCAGCCTGTATGGCGATGGTGTGCCTGCATTATAAGAAAGAAACGACGATTACCAGTTTGCGAGATATTATGGGCACAGATATAAAGGGGACTAACTTGGTTGGATTATCCAAGTGTGCAGATGAGCTAGGCTTTATATCACAAGCGGTAAAAGTAGATAAAGATGGGTTTAAAAGTAAGTATACTCTCCCAGCAATAGCAAATGTTATTACAAAGGAAGGACTTTCACATTTTGTTGTTATTTTTAAAATAACAAAGAAATATGTGATATACGGTGACCCGGCAAAGGACTTGATGAGAGTCGAGATTGATGAATTTTATAAGTCTTTTACAGGCGTTTTGCTTTTGCTGAAACCCAATAATGAATTTACTGCTGGAAAGATAAAAGGGAATAAAGTTTTTGAACGTTATATTAAATTACTTTGGCCACAGAAGAAACTATTTGCTTATGCATTATTGGCATCTCTTATTGTGACAGTTCTTGGGATCGCTTCATCTTTATTTAATAATGTTATATATGATGAGATACTTCCATATCAGCAACAAGATGTTCTTAAAATGATGTTGGCAGTCTTTATTGGAGTTAATCTTACGTCAATTATGGTAAGTTTTATCAGACAATGGATACTTCTACATTTGTCTATAAAAATTGACATACCGCTTATGCTTGGATATTTCGAGCATATTTACAAGTTGCCGATGAAGTTTTTTGCCAGTAGAAGAACGGGAGATATAACGACGAGATTTTCTGATGCATTTACTATTAAAAATATTTTTACGAGCATTGCATTATCGTTGTTTATGGATATAGGTATGGCTTTTGTCTCGGGGATTATTCTATGGCAGATGAATCCGAAATTATTTGGCATAATTGCGATTATGACATTAATAAGTATTGTTTTGGTTTTTATATTTAAACAGCCATATAAAAGGATTAATGAAGAGCAGATGCAGCAGAATTCAGCATTAAATTCCGAAATAATTGAGAGCTTGAGAGCTTTTGAAACAATAAAAGGTAACGCTAATGAAGAAATAGAGTTAGAAAATATCGAGCGTGAATATATCAAGGCTTTAAGAATAGGATATAAGGAATCGATGCTTTCTAATGTACAGGGGACTATTTCAAGCATTATATCTGGAGCAGGAAATTTAGTGCTGATGTATGTGGGAATTTCATCAGTAATAAATAATGAATTGACACTTGGAACTTATATGGCATTTATGACGTTGGCAGGTTATTTTACTAATCCTGTAAGTAATTTAGTGGGGCTACAGTTGCAGATTCAGGAAGCCAATATTTCGATGAAGAGGCTGTCTGAAATATTAGATTATGAGCGAGAACAGGAGCTTGGACTGGCTGAAGACAATTGCTTGCCAGATTTTGTTTCAGAAGTGCGTATGAATCAACAATATCAGATGATTGAAAAAGTTGATGGAGATATAGAATTTAAAAATGTAACTTTTAGATATGGGAATAGGAAACCTGCGCTTGAAGATGTAACTTTTACTATTCCAAAGGGGCAGAAAGTTGCATTGGTTGGGGCTAGTGGAAGTGGTAAATCCACTATAGCAAAACTATTGTTGAAATATTATGAGCCGGAGAAGGGATATATAACTATAGATGGGGTGGATATTAATGAGTATCAAAACAGTTCTTTGCGTAGAGCAATCTCATATGTTCCACAGAATATAGAATTATTTTCCAAAAGTATATATGACAATATAAGAGTGAGTAGACAGACTGCTACTTTAGATGAAGTGAAGGAAGCTGCTAAAAAAGCAGATGCACATGAGTTTATAAAGAAACTTCCGATGCAATATTACACGTATTTAGAAGAGGCTGGAAATGGCCTGAGCGGAGGCGAGAAGCAGCGCATTGCATTGGCCAGGGCATTTCTTAAAGATAATGAGTTTTACATTATGGATGAATCTACTTCTAATTTGGATTTTGTAACAGAAAATATAATTTTTGACATGATATATAACAAATTCAAAAAGAAGACCATGCTTATTGTGGCTCATCGACTTGCTACAGTTCGTGACTGTGATCAGATAATTGTAATGGATAAAGGTCATATCGCAGAGCAGGGTAGTCATGATGAACTTATAAAGCTTCAAGGACAGTATTATCGTCTTTGGCAGATGCAACAGGGAATGTATGAATCTGATGACGAGGTAGAAAAAGCAAATGAATTGAATGGTTATGAATTTGATGTTGATGAAGACGAAATTGCTTATACCTGATGATTTAAATATCACAGGCAATACCATCTAGTCCGGACATAAAGATGGATGCATGATGATATATGTTATATCCAGTTGCAAATGGTTATAACAAAGTAAAAACTAAAAAGGAGGAATTTTAAATGACAATTACTTGTGATGAAACATTAGTAATGCCTTCTGGCTATGTGTTAATGGATGAAAATGAAATGACATATTTAGAAGGTGGAGGAAGCGTTAATACAGATGTAGTAGCATGGGCTATTGATGTAGGATGCGCTTTGTGTGGAATTTATGCTAGTGCATGTGGTGAAATACTTGGGCGTGGACTAATTGCTTTAATTAAAACTACATGGAAATCATGTAGCGGGAAGGTTGCTACTATATTAGGAGCATCTGTTGCAAGTGGAATTACGGTTGGAATAGGTAAACTAAATAAAGTGGCAGGAATAATGGTTTCATGTTTGAGCTTTGGAGGCATTATAGGATTGTGTTTAGATAGTTTAGATGGAAAATTAGACTCTACTTATAGGTGGTAATTAATTGATGAGATACTGCCGCTTGATTATTATGGCGGCAGTAATCTAGGGATGAAAATATGAAGAAAGTAATAGTATATTTTGTTATTTGGCTAATAAGTGTAGGAGTTTTTTTGATTGTTAATAAAGAGCTTAAATTGCTTCAAGCTATATTGGTGATGGTGATTCCATGCATAACTTATTGGATTCTATATTTTGTATGTTCACATAATAACTGCAAGAGAAATGATGCATTTATATGTAAAAGTGGTGTGCTGGGTGGTCGTGGCGTGGGACTATTTATCAATATGTTTTTGATTGAGATTTTTTTTGAATTGCATTGTAATGTTGAGGTTGCATTTCTCTTATTAGGGATTGGAATAGTCTTAATTACTATAAATAGAAAAGTGATAAAAAATTTTTTTACCAAGAATGATTGGGAAAATAGATATTATTGGATTTATTTAGGAGTAGAATTATTGATTACAGGTTTGTATGCGATAATAGGAAATCAACTTAATTCTACATTGATAGAACTGAATAATAATGGAATGAATACAAAAATTATTATTGGAGTGATTATTTGTTTGGCGTTCTATTTGACTGAACCACCAAATTCTTTTTTTATACGAATTTCATCGAGGAATGATCAGTGTAAAGATGAAAAAATGAGATAGTGCATGAGTATAATATGAAAAGCTGTTAAATAAAGGATTGGAGAATTGATAGGGAGATGAATCAAATTAGTATTTCTGAAAATAAAACTTTGAAATTGCAAAATGTTTTGTCTTATAGAGTGGATTTGCAATTAGAAGAAAGTGGAAATTTAGATACAGAGGTTGCGAAGATGAATACATATATCCAGACTCATGGCGCAAGACAAATTGGCCCGCTTATACAGTATACCAAGATGGAATTAGATGAGAATAATGAAATTGATATAAATATGCAGTTTATGCTTCAAAGTGATAATTACATTCATGGCGTGTATGAACCGTATAAGATGGAATCTCTTATGCGTGTTAGTAATTGCCTGTATGCAAGATACATAGGGCCGGAAGATAAATTGAAGTTCGCATATGATAAATTGGGGGTCTATGCATTTGAAAATGAAATTGAACTTGATGGATGCAATTACACTGTTTATGTGGATAAAAATGAAGATGAAGAGACAATGATTGCAGATATATTTATGCCAATCAAGGAGTAATTCAGATTGATTTTTTTATCAGCAATGAATATCATCAGATGTTTATCATATGGCGCCAATAATTTGATGAACATATGCTGATAGATGTTATGTCTAGTTGCAAATAGATATGACAAGTAACCCAAAATGCAAGAAAAAAGGAGGTAACAAAATGGAACTATGTTATGAAGGAGCGTTAGTGATGCCATCATCTTATATGGTTATGGATGAGGATGAAATGAGTTATACAGAAGGTGGCTTGCAGGTTTCTACATGGATTGTTGGTACAGCTATTGATGTTGGATTATCTGCACTTGGTGTATGGAATGTTAGTGCAATAGGATGGCTAATGGGAAAAGGTTTAGCAAAATTATGTAGTGGTATTACAGCGAAGGTTGGTTCAAAAGTAATTGGAGCTGTATTACAGAATAAGGTCCTTCAGACGGCGTTGGGCCAATACATTACAAGTAAAATTGGAATAGTTGGGACGGTTTTAGGAATGACTTCTCTCGGAGGAATGATTGCAACAACGTGGGATGCTTGGGACAAAAAACTTGATGGGTATGTGACAATATGACATCAGGGACTATTAAACTAGCTAATTTTTTTCAATGGCGGATGATAAGATTAATTTTATTTATTTTATTCATGTTTCTAGCGTATATATGTTCGTTAATAATTATAAGATATGTAAGTAATCAGTTGCTTATAAGTTTAATTTGGTTGCTAGCGTTTGCATTATATGGAGTGGTTGAGAAAAGTAAGTGCTTTAAACGCATAAAAACATGGAATTATAGTGTTTCAGACGAAGTTTTTGAACTAAATGCTGTCAATGAAAAGAAGGTTTATTATCTAAGTAATATTGCAAATCTTCACTACGAAGAAAGACGATATGGTGGTAAATGGCTAGACGTGATTGGATATTTGATAGTCTTTGAATATAATAATTCAATTGTCAAGTTACAAGCTTATTCTGATGGATTAGATTGGGAGAAAACGGAGATATCAAATCTTTATTCTGCATTAAAATGCTTAACTAATTCTAATGAAAAGTAGAGGAATGGTTTGATTAGCCTAATAAAGAATGGAAATGAGGGCGAGACAGTTAATGTCTCGCCTAATAGGAGATGTGTCATAAGTAGGAAGATAAGGAAGTTAAAGTAACATGAGTCGGGACATAAAAAGTATAAATGAATTAAGGGATTCAAGATTGTTGTTTGAAAAGGAACCACCTGCATTTGGCTATTTTTTTATCCTGCTAGTATCAGTTGTAATAGCATTTGTGATTGTTTGGAGTATAAAGACACCTAAGAAATATATTATTCAGGCGCACGGAACAATTACAAACGATAGTGGTTCTTATGTAATGTGTTCTAACACAGGGGAGATTGCTGATTGTAACATGACCGAAGGACAATTGGTAAAAGAAGGCGATGTGCTTTTTACAATTAAGTCTACTGAGTATGATTTGCAAAAAGTGCAACTGGAAGAGAATAAAAAGTCATATGAAGAGTCAATCAGACAATATCAGAAACTTATTAAGTCTATAAAGGATGATTATAATTATTTTGATGAGTCGGATTCAGAAGAAGGTTTATATTGGAGCATGTATGAAGCGTATAAATCACAAATAGGCCAGAACCAACTAGATGTATCAACATATCAAGCATATGGATATAGTGAGGAACAGATACAGACACAACTTGATATTAATCAGAATAAAATAAGTGACATATATTATTCTTCAATACAAAATGCAGAAGTAAAAATAGAGGAGCTGAAGGCACAGATATCTGCTATTGATGCTCAGCTTCTTGCTGTTGCTAATGGTCAAAATGCAAGTAGGGTTACGGCAACAACTTCAGGTACATTACATTTATTAGGTGAATTCAAAAATGGAGTGGTGGTTCAGACAACAACTGCTGTGGCAACAATCACACCAGAAAACACATCTAAAATTGTAGAAGCATATGTCTCAACAGCAGATATGGCAAGGATGCATGTGGATGATTCTGCGCAAATTGTTGTAGATGGTTTGGCACAAAATGTGTATGGTACCGTAGCTGGAAAAATATTGAGCATAGATAGTGACGTCACAGTTCAGGAAGGTTCTGATGGAAGCAAAAATCAGGTCTTTAAGATTAAGATATCATTGCCGCAGGATTATTTGCTGAGTAAAAAAGGCGATAAGGTAGATATTGTAAACGGCATGACTGCAAAAGCAAATATTCAATACGACAAGGTGACATACTTTAATTATGTATTAGAAAAGCTTGGAGTGAAGATTAGATAACAAAAAGATGAGAAGATATTTTTATAGAAATCTGAAAACAATTGTTTGTATTATCAGTATTGTTATAGTATTTGGTATATCAGAGAACTTATGTCAAGCGGAAGAGATAAGGGAAGATTACGAGGATGAAAAAGAGGCTGAGATATCATCGCAGATTACAGATATAGAGATATTAGAATATGATGATGAATTATATGTTGGAGCAATGGGTGATTTGAGAGTGAAAATTGTTCCAGAGTCAGCTGATAAAAGCAATGTACATTATGAGTCATCTAATGAAAACATTGTTACTGTTAACTCGGATGGTGAAATAAAAGCTATATCGAAGGGAAGTGCTACTATTACAATCACTGCTGATAATGTAATAAAGCAGGTTGATATTAATGTGAAGGTAAAAACGAAAGCTATTAATGTATTAAACAGTTATATTGTATTAAAGCCGGGAGAAAGATATAGAATTGAAGCATCAGTTTCTCCGGAAGATGCAGAACAATTATTATCATATAAGACGATGGATGCCTCTGTAGCAGACGTTGATGTTGAGGGGAATGTAATTGCTAATAATTCTGGCGCAACTACAATTATTGTTTCAAATGGGCAGATATCTAATTCGATAAATGTAATTGTAAATAAAGATACAGCGGATAATTATCGTTATGGAGATCCTGTAAATATAGGGACGATTGACGTTGGTGAGATTTTTGATTGTCCGGATGTAGTATATGCTTCTACAGTTGAATGTTTAGATGCTGAATTTCTGTATAACCTCAACAAGAGTGGAAAGTCAGTAAAGATAGTGGGAGAAGGGTATTCAATTATAATTGATGGTAAGAAGATAAAGAATTTTAAGAATATATTATATACAAATATAAATATGGTTAAGACAGATAATGGCTTGGAATTTGAAATTAACAAAGGCCAAAAATTGTGTGGTGAGATAAAACTTGAATTAGACGATTTAAATGGTGGTAAATTATATCTTTTTAATGATGAAAAAGGTAAATATGAATTGCTGGATACTGATGATATTGCTTGCCTGACTATAACTCGAGAGGGAAAGTATATTATTACAGATAAAAGATTGGGTGCAAAAATTGTAAATCTAAAATATATACTTATAGGTGCAGCAGGGTTAAGTGCGGTAGCTTTGTCGATATATATTTTTTCTGCTAAAAGATATTGGTTTTGGTAGCTGCGAGTTTTTAAAAAATGGATATGTAATACTAATTTACATATATATATTTATTTTAAAGGAGGATTTTTACAATGAAGAAGACAAGAGAGGAGAGTATTTTATTGCCTGTAGGGTATGAAGTACTAGACAAAATGGAGGAAATTGAAGGAGGGAGAGCTATCACGTTACAGACAAGAAGAGATTATTTAAATAAAGATGTTTGTTTAGCAAAAGCGAAATATCTTAAGCAAGATGGATATTGCTTGAATATGACACGGACTGAAGTAGCGCAAGAAATTCATGCGCATGCTGTGTATGGATATTATGGAGCTGCTGCTGTGCCGGCGTTAGCTACAGTCAATCCTATGGTTGCTACTGCGGCCGCATATATTGCATCAAAAGGTTTAGATGGAATTTCTTTGGGGGATAATAAAGATGAATGGTATAGAGTTGAAGCGTATAAATTGGCATGGAATGTTTAAATGTGTGATGGCAATGCTGCTGTGTAGTATAGTTTTGACAGGATGTGCATCAAAGGCTACATCGGATGGTGTATCTGGACTTCGCGGTGAGATTTACTCGCCAGTTGTATATGATGGAAAGCTGTTTATTGCATCAGACAATGTTATGGATTTTGAATCATTTGATGTTGAACAATATGAACAAGAAGGAAAGTATAGGATTTATAGTACATCAGATGGGCAGGTTTTATATCGATGCAATGAGAACAATCAATTATATGCGGATTCATCTCTGTTTGAAACGCAGGAGTATAGGCAGAATATGCTGAACAAAAAAGATTCTTTTGAGATGATTAAACCTAATATGCTAGGCAGGAGTATGGATAAGCATGTGGATATAAGCAAGGAGATTTTGGTGAGTTTAAATGATATATATCCAGATGTTAAATATTCTGATGAAGAAATAAGAGATGCAGACTCAATTATATATGTATGTGCAAAAAATATTGGTAATTATGCTAATGGATCTAATTCATCAAATGCTTATGCAGCTGGCTCGCTGTATTCTACAGAAATGCCTATGGTTTTATATGCCATTATGTTAAAGGAGAATGGCAATTGGTATTATGGAGACTTATCAAATGAGCTGGATGAGTCTGTGATTGAGAAATTGGACCTATAATGTGCTTTATATGAAATTGGGGGATAAACTTATGAAGAAGAAAATATTTTTGGGGATACTATTGATTGTGCTGGCACTAGTTGGAGTTGGAGGATATTTTACAATCCATCCAAAGGCAAATACTGATGTTAGTAAATACATGGACAAATCAGAATTCAGTGGAAAGGGTAATTTGCTGATTTTTCCAGACAAGGTAAATGAAGGAGAAGTGCTTGATTACTATTATTGGAATAGAGGTGGAGTCTTCGATGATGATTATCAGATTTATCTTGTATGTAAATATGATGAGGATAAATTCCACGATGAGGTTAGTCGTTTGACTAATATTTCCGTTACATATAAGTCCGACACTCATACAATAAATAATAATACTACTGATTATAAGTTTAATGCGTATGAAACTATTAATAATTGGGACTGTGGTTATGAATATGCATTGGTAGATGAGGCGAATAGAACAATTTATTATGTTCATTTAGAGTTTATAGATGAAGATGATGTGATATTTGACCATAGCTTATTGCCGGATAGTTACGGAGCTGAATTAGACAATCCAATGGATGGATATAATATGTATGCATTCCAGGAAGGGGAAGGCGCGTATCATATTGTGGACTAGAAATATAAAATGTTAAAGTTGACACGTTTTACCTATATAGAAGAAGAGGCAGAGTTAAAACTCTGCCTTTTTCTTTAACTTGTCTATTACAATAACCAATCCAATCGCTAACAGAATTGATTTGCTGATATTGTCTGCAATCATGCAGTACCAAATCTGATCAATTCCTAAGCTTAGAATTCTGACACAGATAAATGAACCTAGAATTCTAATTCCCCAACGGGTTATCAGCTCGATATAAAGTGGTGGTTTTGTTTTGCCCAGCCCGGCATATATACCATCCATTACAGCGGCGCTTCCGAAAATCGGTTCTGTAAATGCTACTATGCGTAATAGTCTGGTGCCTGTAGATATTACAGTAGTATCTGTAGTAAATATCCCCATCATAAATTCAGCAAAAATGAATAACAGCAATCCTGAAACACACATTAGAGTTATGACGGATGTGAGGGATATTTTCATAACCTTCTTTACTTTGGTCATATCTGCTTCCCCCAGGGCGTTCCCAATCAGAGTGGATGTGGCTGCCTGCATGCCGTAGCCCGGTATATAGAACAATTGCTCAGCTGTAATAGCAATTGAATGTGCTGCGTATATTGTCGTACTCATGGACGATACGAAGCTGGTGGCAACCACATATCCCATACAGGATACTATCTGGGTGAGAACAACTGGTAGGGAGATTCTCAGACAACTGCCCATTACAGTCTTGTTAAAACTAAAATTACTGAAATGGAAGTTCAAGGTATTGTTTCGAATAAATGCAATGCACATTATCAATCCGCCAATTGAATAAGATATACATGTAGCATAACCAGCACCAATAGCTCCATATTTCAAAGCATAGATGAATAAGTAATTGAGTACAATGTTCATAACATTTATGGATAGATTGATTTTCATTGGAGTTTTGGAATCTCCAGTGGCGCGAATAACTGAACCAAAGATTGTCAGGCATGCGCGCAATATCAAAGGTAAATTTATGAGTGTAAAATAGAGAGAAGCATCATGTCTGATGGATTCTTCTGCACCCATAACTATTGGCATAAAAGGTGCGAATGCTATGGTGATTAGTGTTAATGCAGCGCCCACAATAATTGCTGTAATGGCAGCTTGATTTGCTGCAGCTTCGACTTTCTGCTGGTCTTTTTCGCCGATTGCCCTGGCAATATATGACAGGAAGCCAATGCCGAAGGCATACATTACTGAACCCAGCAACCATGTATAGGTAGAGCTGAGAGACACAGTAGCTGTGGCACGAGGACCTAGATGACCTACCATGGCAGTGTCTACATATTGAAGTATGGTGCCGAGGAGCTCTTCCAATACTGTAGGCCACGCCAGGCCAATAAAACTATATAATAAAGTAGATTTTTGGAAATTCTTGTTTAATGTCTGTATCATAACACAGAGATTATAGCATAGATTGTTAATATATGGTGATTAAGATCAAAATATATTAAGGCATAGAATCTGATAACGTTTTCAATTTGTACAAAAAATCAAAAGTTACTTTGGAGGCTTTTCACAAAATGAATGTAAAAACCGTCATAATTGTTGACAGTTTTAGTGCTGGGGTGTAAATTATATGCAGGTTCTGAAAACGGTTTCAGATAACGATTTCAGAAATCGTTTCGGAGGACGTATTTTAACAGAGGAAATATAATGGAGGGTATCAAAATGAAAAAAAGAATGTTGGCTGTCGCTATGGCAGCGACAATGGTTGCAGCTTGTTTCGCTGGATGCGGTAACAAGACAACATCTGGATCTAGCAGTGATTCAGAAGGACAGGTTTATTGGTTGAACTTCAAGCCAGAGGCTGATGAGGCTTTGCAGGGAATTGCTAAGACTTACACAGATCAGACAGGTGTTCCTGTTACAATCGTTACAGCAGCAGAGGGAACATACAATTCTACTCTTACAGCAGAGATGGACAAGGACGAGGCTCCTACACTTTTTGTTGTTGGTAACCAGGCAGCAGTAAAGACATGGGGTGACTTCTGCTATGACTTGAAGGATACAGATGTATACAAGGAATTAACAACAGATGATTTCACATTATACGATGGAGACAAGGTTGCTTCTATTGGATATTGCTATGAGTCATTTGGTATTATTGTAAACAAGACATTACTTGCAAAGGCTGGACATTCACTTGATGAGATCAAGAACTTTGATTCTTTAAAGGCAGTAGCTGATGATATTCATGCAAATGCAGCAACACTTGGTTTTGATGCATTTACATCATCAGGAATGGATGATTCTTCATCTTGGAGATTCTCAGGACATCTTGCAAATATGCCACTTTACTATGAGGCAGAAGCTGATGGATGGGATGGAATTTGTCCTGCAACTATCAAGGGTACATACCTTGACAACTACAAGAAGATTTGGGATCTGTATACAACAGATGCTAAGAACGACAAGGCAACACTTGCTGATGCAGGATATGATGCTGAGACAGAGTTCTTAAATGGTGAGGCAGTATTCTATCAGAATGGTTCATGGGAATATTCAGCACTTTCAGAGAAGTACTCAGATGATGAACTTGCAATGATTCCTATCTATGTAGGTGTTGAAGGTGAGGAGAATCAGGGACTTTGCTCTGGTACAGAGAACTGCTGGGCTGTAAATGCAAATGCTTCAGAAGAAGATATCCAGGCTACTTTGGATTTCATGAAGTGGATGGTTACAAGTGAAGAAGGTACAAAGTGCATGGCTGATCAGTTCGGTGTAATTCCTTACAAGGGAGCACAGGAGAATACAAACCTCTTCATCAAGCAGGGTGATGAGATGCGTGAAGCTGGTAAGTATACAGTTGATTGGACATTCAATCTTACACCAAATGTAGATGATTGGAGAGCTGGTGTTGTTTCAGCAATCAATCAGTATGATGCAGGCGGAAACTGGGATGATGTAGTATCAGCATTTGTTGATGGATGGGCTACACAGTATCAGGCTGCTCAGCAGTAATTAGAGTATAGATAATAATAGAAAAACTCCTCTGGAGAAATAAAATACATATGTTAATTTACTGGGCGGTCACAAGACTGTGACCGCTCAAATTATATAAAAAAGAGGCAAAATAATTATGAAAGAGAATAACAAGTTAGACGTTAAAGTCACAAATTCAAGCATGGTAACCAGACCAATTCGTCGATGTTTCCCTATATTTCTTTTGCCAACATTTGCAGCATTTTTTATAGGATTTATATATCCTTTCTTAAAAGGTATATATCTGTCATTCTGTAAATTTGTTACTACTAGCAATGCTACTTTTATCGGATTCGATAACTATATCAAAGCCTTTAATGATGCCAGTTTCAGACATGCATTTGGGTATACAGCTTTGTATGCTGTTGTATCATTGGTCTTGATTAACTTAATTGCTTTTTTGTTGGCCTACCTTTTGACACAAGGGTTGAAAGGAACCAATATTTTTAGAACAGTATTCTTTATGCCTAATCTAATTGGTGGAATTGTATTAGGATACATCTGGAGTATGATTTTTAATGGAATACTTAGCAGATACAATACTTCGATTTTGCTGGAAACCAAGTACGGCTTCTGGGGATTGGTAGTATTAATGTGCTGGCAGCAGATTGGATATATGATGATTATCTATATCGCAGGACTACAGTCAGTGCCAGGAGATTTAATGGAAGCTGCAGTAATTGATGGAGCTTCAAGATGGCAGACATTGATACATGTCACATTACCAAATGTTATGCCTTCAATTACAATTTGTATGTTCTTATCACTTACCAATGGATTTAAGTTATTTGATCAGAACTTAGCTCTGACAGGTGGACAGCCATTTAAGTTCATGGCGGATGGTACGCAGATTAGAACAACAGAAATGTTAGCTTTGAATATTTACAATACATTTTATGGGCAGGCTGCCAGCGCCAAGGGTGTGGCACAGGCCAAGGCTGTATTGTTTTTCATATTAGTAGCTGCAATCTCATTGATTCAGCTTAAAGCAACAAAATCAAAGGAGGTACAGCAGTAATGAGTAAGAAAATGCAGACCAAGACAGATACTAATAGAAAGAAAATGGCAGTTACTGTATGCCTTACAATTGTATCAGTCATATATGTTATGCCCCTTTTGATGGTGCTTATGAATTCATTCAAAAATAACAGATATATCAAGACAGAGGCATTCTCGCTTCCAACTGGAGATATGTTTGTTGGAATGGGAAACTATATTAAAGGTATGACTTTTGGTAATTATCCATTTATGAAATCAGTAGCATTCTCTTTGATAATTACCATTGTGTCTACATTCCTGATTTTGTTATGTACTTCAATGGCTGCATGGTATGTTGCCAGAGTAAACAGTTTATTCTGTAAGATTTGTTATTACTTATTTGTATTTTCAATGGTGGTTCCATTCCAGATGGTTATGTACACCTTGTCCAAGACAGCAGATTCTCTGGACTTAAATACACCATTTACCATACCGATAATATATCTGGGATTTGGAGCAGGACTTGCAAGCTTTATGTTTGTAGGATTTGTAAAGAGTCTGCCATTGGAAATTGAAGAGGCAGCTGCTATAGATGGATGCGGACCTCTTCGTACATTTTTCCTGGTGGTGCTTCCTATGTTGAAGCCTACTATGATATCTGTTGGTATCTTGGAGATTATGTGGATATGGAATGATTATCTGCTTCCTTATCTGGTACTTGATAGAAAGAAGTATATGACAATTCCAATTCATATTCAGTATTTACAGGGTAGTTATGGTTCAGTCGATCTTGGTGCGATTATGGCTCTTATTGTAGTAAGTATTATTCCAATTATTGTATTCTACATGAGCTGCCAGAAATATATTATCAAGGGAGTTGCGGCTGGAGCTGTGAAAGGATAAGACACATGAAGAGAAGTTGCGGAATTTTAATGCCAATAGCATCCTTGCCATCACCATATGGCATCGGTACAATAGGTCGAGCTGCTTATGAATTTATTGATTTTCTAAAAGATGCTAAGCAGACTTATTGGCAGATGCTGCCGGTGGGACCTCTTAGCTATGGCGATTCACCTTATTCAAGTTTGTCTGTGTATGCAGGCAATCCATATTTCGTAGATTTTGAGATGCTGTCTCAGGACGGATTGTTAAAACCGGAGGAGTATGCAAGTATCGATTGGGGAAATGATTCTGAGAAAATCGATTATGGCAAAATATATGAGAATAGAATGAAGGTGCTAACCATTGCTGCAAAACGTGGTATAGCAAAGGATGAATTAGAATACAAGAGATTTAAAGAAGACACATCATATTGGCTGAATGACTATGCATTGTATTGTGCTGTCAAGAGAGAGAACGGCATGAAATCCTGGACCGAGTGGCCAGAGGATATTAAGCTTCGCAAACCTGAAGTAGTAAAAGCCAAGACGGAAGAATTGGCGGAAGAGATAGAGGTGTACAAATATGTACAGTATCTATTCTTCAAGCAGTGGGCTAAGTTAAAGGAATATGCTTCAAGACAGGGAATTCTGATTATAGGCGATATTCCTATTTACACCGCCATGGATTCAGCTGATGTATGGGCTGAGCCACATTGGTTCCAGCTGGATGAGAAAAATGTACCTGTAAAGGTATCAGGAGTTCCACCAGATGCATTTACAGCTGATGGACAGCTTTGGGGAAATCCTCTGTACCGTTGGGACGATATGGAGGCAGATGGATACCAGTGGTGGATTAGACGAATCAAGGGGGCATTGTCCCTTTATGATGTGATTCGAATAGATCATTTTAGAGGATTTGAAAGCTATTGGGCTGTACCTTATGGCGAGAAAACTGCCAAGAACGGGCAGTGGGTCAAAGGGCCTGGCATTAAGCTTGTTAATGCGTTGAAACAGGCTTGTCCAAATACAGAGTTTATTGCAGAGGACTTGGGATTCCTAACAGATGATGTGAGACAGATGCTTAGAGATTCAGGTTTCCCGGGAATGAATGTATTGCAGTTCTCATTTGACGCCAGAGACAAGAGCGATGCTTCACCAAATGATTTTGTGGAGAACTCAATCTGCTATACAGGAACTCATGATAATACTACTATGCGCGGTTGGAAGCATGAAGCTAATCCGGCAGATGTACGCAAGATGAAGAAGTTCTTCCATATTCATTTCTGGGATAACTTCAATTGGAAAGCCATTGATGGTGGAATGGCTACCAGATGCAATCTTTTCGTGGCACAGATGCAGGATTACCTGGAGCTGGATAGCGAGGCTAGAATTAATGTGCCTGGTACATTACAAGGCAATTGGCGTTGGCGTATGAGAGCTGATGTGGACCTGAAGACGTTGGCGCGTAGAATAAGAGAAGTAACTATCAAAAACAACCGTTAAAGTCGTAGTTTATAGTCCTTTATCTTGTATTTATTATGGTCAATAAATATAATAATGGAAGAATATACAGTAAATAATTCCATTAACGGAGAGGGAAATGAAAATGACAATCAAAGATATTGCTGCCAAATGTGGCGTGTCAGTATCCACAGTATCTAGGGTTTTGAACAATCAACCTTATGTGAAGCAGGATGTAAGAGAGAAAGTATTGAAGGTTATAGAGGAGGAGCATTTTGTGCCTCATGAGGGAGCGGCATCTCTTGCAAGAACTCAGGAGGACTCTATTGGAGTTGTTATCAGAGGTATCAAGAATCCTTTCTTCAATGAGATGGTATCAACAATCTTAAAGCGAGCTCATGAGCTGGGATACAATACTTACTTGCATCAGATTCGTGTGGGGGAAAATGAAATTGCAGAGGCGGCATCGCTGGCCAAGAGCCATAAGCTCAAAGGCGTGATTCTGTTGGGTGGAAATTTTGATCGTACACCGGCAGAGATGGAACAGATTGATGTGCCTATTGTATGTTGTACATTTTCCAATATCTTTGGTGGAATATCCAGTAAGGATTTCTCATCTGTATGTATAGATGATGAGGATACTGCATACAAAGCAGTTAGTTATTTAGCTTCACAGGGACACAAGAGAATTGCAATTGTGTTGCCGTCTGTGGAGGATAAATCAATTTCTGAATTGAGATATTTGGGCTATTGTAAGGCAATGAAGGAAGCCGGCTTAGAAGTTGAAAATGATTTGATTATTTCTACAGGGGATTATTCCATGGAAGCGGCTTATGATGGAGTGAAACGAGCCGTTGAGGAAGGGGCTGAATTTACAGCTGCCTTTGGAATATCTGACCTTATTGCTCTAGCTACCATGAAGGCTCTATCGGATTGTGGCAAGCAGATACCGGAAGATGTATCTGTGGTAGGAATAGATGGAATTGATATGACATCTTATTTCATACCTACACTCACTACATTGGTACAACCTAGAGATTTAATGGCAAATCGAGCAGTTGAGATAATGGCTCAGATTATAGAAGGCGAGCAGAATGGGGTTCACGAGATTGTGGACGCAGAACTTAGAATTGGCGAAAGTGTAAGAAGTATATAGGAGAGGATCATGTTAAAGGAATTATTTGCAAAGTTAAGAGGAGTGGCGGCATCAGAGGATACATTGGAAAATAAAATCAATGGAATCTTGCGTGAGTTATATGGCAAGAGTTTAGATGACGCATCAGACCAGGAAGTGGCCGCAGCCCTTCTTACATATACCAAAGCTTTGATGGAGGATATGCCAAGAGTCTCAGGAGACAAGAAGGTATATTATATTTCAGCAGAGTTTTTGATAGGCAAATTATTGTCAAATAATCTCATCAATTTAGGTTTATATAATGAAGTTGATGAGGTGTTGCATAAATATGGCAAGAGCATGCAACAGGTGGAGGAGTTCGAGAGCGAACCTTCTCTTGGAAATGGCGGATTAGGCCGACTGGCAGCTTGCTTCCTTGATTCAATTGCTACATTGAATCTGCCAGGTGATGGAATTGGATTGAATTATCATTATGGATTATTTAAACAGGAGTTTGAGAATAAACTTCAGAAGGAAGTGAAGAATCCATGGATTGATAAAGAAAATTGGCTTATTAGAAGAGAGGAAAGCTTCGTGGTTCCTTTCAGAAGATATAGTGTTAACTCAGTGCTTTATGATGTTGCTGTTCCAGGATACGAGACAGGTGCAGTGAATATGCTTCACCTATTTGACTTGGATTCTATCGATGAGAAGATTGTACCGGAAGATAGCATAGATTTCGATAAGGATGATATAAAGAAGAACCTGACACTGTTTCTGTATCCTGATGACAGTGATAGAAAGGGCCAGTTGCTTCGTATATACCAGCAGTATTTCATGGTAAGTAATGGCGCACAGTACATTCTGTCTGATTGCAAGGCCAAGGGATATGATTTGCATAAATTATATGACCATGTTGTGATTCAGATAAATGATACACACCCATCTATGGTTATTCCAGAATTGATCCGTCTGCTTCAGTTGGAAGGATTTACAATGGATGAGGCCATTGATGTAGTAAAACAGACTTGCGCTTATACCAATCATACAATATTGGCAGAAGCTCTTGAAAAATGGCCTATAGATTACCTGGAGGAAGTGGTGCCACATCTTCTTCCAATTATTCGAGAACTGGATAATAGAGTTCGCGAATCAGTTGATGATGCAAGTACATATATCATTGATGATTCAGGTAGAGTGCATATGGCACATATGGATATTCACTATGGATTCTCAATAAATGGTGTAGCTGCATTGCATACAGACATTTTGAAAGAAAGTGAGTTGAATAACTTCTATAAACTCTATCCAGAGAAGTTTAATAATAAGACAAATGGAATTACTTTCCGTAGATGGCTACTTCACTGCAACCCAGAGCTTACCTCCTTGCTCGTGGATAAGATAGGATCAGAATTCAAGAAGGATGCTATGAAACTTGTTGACTTCGAGGCGTATAAGGATGATGATGGAGTACTTAATCGCCTCGAAGAAATCAAGCATAGTAACAAAGTAAAGTTGGCTGATTTCATGAAATCCCGTCAGGGCATAGAGATTAACCCGGATTCTATCTACGATGTACAGGTCAAGAGATTGCATGAATATAAGCGTCAGCAGATGAATGCATTATATGCTATTTATAAGTATTTAGAGATTAAGGCTGGCAATAAACCGGAGACACCAATCACCATGATATTTGGTGCCAAGGCTGCTCCTGCATATATAATTGCCAAGGATATTATTCATTTGATTTTATGTTTGCAGGAACTTACAGCAAATGATCCTGATGTGGCTCCTTATTTTAGAGTTGTTATGGCAGAAAATTATAATGTAGAATATGCTGCCAAGATTATTCCTGCAGCAGAGATTTCTGAACAGATTTCTCTTGCTTCAAAAGAGGCGTCAGGAACTTCCAACATGAAGTTCATGTTAAATGGTGCTATCACTCTTGGGACAGAGGATGGAGCCAATGTGGAAATCAAGGACTTAGTTGGTGATGACAATATCTATATATTTGGTAAGAAATCAGATGATGTAATCAAGTTGTATGCTGAATCTGCGTACAATGCCGGCAAGATTTATGAAGAGGATGAGCTGATTCATAAGTTGGTAGATTTCATTGTGGGACCAGAGATTATGTCAATTGGCTGTGCTGAGAATCTGGAGAGACTACATCATGAACTTGTAAGCAAGGATTGGTTTATGACACTTCTTGATTTGAGAGAGTATATTGATATCAAGGAGAGAATATATGCTGATTATGCTGATAGAAAGCATTGGAATCAGATGGCTGTGGTAAATATTGCCAAAGCTGGATTCTTCTCATCAGACAGAACTATTGCAGAATACAATAGAGATATCTGGAAATTGAAGTAAGATTGATAAAACTATGGAGCGTGGCTTTTATGTCACGCTCTTTTTAGTGTAAAATGATTTATAGAAAATGATTCCCAGGGAGATGCAAATATGATTAGAAATAGCCAGACTATGGTTTTGAATATGTCAAATGAATGCCTTGATGCTCCATATATGCCAGGCAATCCAGATGTTAGATTGGATTATTATGAAATGAGTGGAATAAATTGTTATCTTGATGATGAGTCAGGCGAGGTTATTCGAAATGATTTGAAAAAGTACGGGGCAAATGGAATACATTATATTGATAACGGCAATTATCATTATTTATCATTGTTGTTTCTTGAAATGATAGAAGAGGACTTTGCTTTAGTATTGTATGATAATCATCCGGATATGAAGCCACCAGCTTTTGGTGGTATTACATCCTGCGGAGGATGGGTTCTTGAGGCGGCGGAGAAGTTAGAACATCTCAAGGGGATATATATGATTGGCATGGAGTCAAAACTCATTGATGAGTTGGAAAGTATTCATGATAAGGTGGTGTATGTGAAAGCATATAGAGATGGGAAATGGCAGGTGCAGCGAAGGACATATGATATTATGCAGGAATATGAATTGGCTAATAATGATATAATTGATGCGTTGGAGGGTGAGACATTACCACTGGCCATTTCTCTTGATTTGGATGTGCTTAAGGAAGATGAATTTAAGTGTGGTTGGAGCCAGGGGATAATGACTTCAGATGAGATGAAATCCCAGGTTGAGAATCTCATTGAAAATCATGATGTTATTATGATAGATGTATGTGGATAGGATATAAAAAAACGGATTAATGCAATTTGCATTAATCCGTTTTATATATTCTAAGATATAAACTAGTTAAATAGCTTTTGACAAATTACAACTGTGGACCAGCTGATACAAGAGCCTTTCCAGCATCATTTGATGTGTACTTAACGAAGTTCTTGTTGAATCTCTCTGCAAGATCTTTTGCCTTTGTCTCCCACTCAGAAGCATCAGCATATGTATCTCTAGGATCAAGGATAGCTGGGTCTACACCTGGAAGCTCTGTAGGAACTTCGAAGTTGAACATTGGAATTGTCTTTGTAGGAGCATTCTTGATATCACCAGAAAGGATAGCATCGATGATTCCTCTTGTATCCTTGATTGTGATTCTCTTGCCTGTTCCATTCCATCCTGTATTTACAAGATAAGCCTTTGCGCCGCTCGCCTTCATGCGCTTAACGAGCTC